>Ga0116229_10010164_pt1 | contig 14180 bp, 9 predicted proteins | sample S1TSphgellanicum_3_FD_87313 | JGI IMG/M metagenome (GOLD analysis project Ga0116229, IMG submission 87313) | Host-associated microbial communities from peat moss isolated from Minnesota, USA - S1T2_Fc - Sphagnum magellanicum MG | ecosystem: Host-associated > Plants > Peat moss > Unclassified...
GGGAATTCCTTCCTTGTCCTGGATCTTGGTCTTCACATTATCAATGGTGTCAGAGCTCTCTACCTCAAGTGTGATGGTCTTGCCAGTTAGGGTTTTCACAAAGATTTGCATCCCTCCTCTCAGACGCAGGACCAAGTGCAAAGTAGACTCCTTTTGGATGTTGTAATCCGCTAGAGTGCGGCCATCCTCCAACTACTTGCGAGCAAAGATCAACCTCTGCTGGTTTTGCTCGCATGCAGTTGGAGGATGGTCGGACTCTGGCGGATATACTATGCAAGTTTTCTCCCGCAAACCTTCACACAAGCCTATTCAACACACTCTGTATATAACCCTTGTCTTAAGTCCAGTCTCGGTCGACGGAGTCAAAGGTAGTGTGTCTGGGTGTGGCGAGTGCACAGGAAGGCCTTAGCAACCTGTAGCTACACCTGTTACGCTTTGATCCATGTCGAGACTTCCTAGAGATCCGAATTGGCACTTGTATGAAACCCTGGGAACTACCATTATGTGCAGTAGTAGGAGTAATACAATGGCTAGAGCTGTAAGCATCACCGACTGCAAATTGGTTTCGAGAGATGAATTGAGAGCCTAGATTACTGGAGTAGAGAGGGCATTGCAGGGAGCCATAATGTTTGTTATGCAAGAATCTAAGCCTCCCAACCAGAGAGCAGCAAGTGAGGCAAAATTCTAAAGAAAGGTTAGAAAATTATCTAAAGTGGAGTGGATGAGGAACTAATTTGTTGCTGGAGAAGTGTTAGGATTGTAGCCTGCTGCAAGTGGTGTTGTTGAGGTAGAGTAAGCAAAGAGAGCAGTGAGAGGGCAAACTATGAAGAGATGGAAGTTTGGGAATGATGAATGAAGTGGAGGGGGGAAGGAGAGCGTTTCATAAACAGCAAGAGCTGGAAATAGTGAAATCGGAAAACCAATATTCCCTGAAAACAAGGGTTAAAGTGGATTGAAGGAGAGTTAATAGCGAGTAGGGAATGTAGGGCCCACTGGCAATTGTTTGACTTCTCATGTGCAATGCCTAGAGTATCAGTCCCTAGTCTTCCAGAGCTGACTATGAGGAATTCAACGGGGACGTAGATTCATCCTTTCTTTTTGTACTTCAACTTCTTGTCTCTCTCCCTATTGGTGCTTTCAATAATAAAGTTTTGCAGGTCTTTACCGATTATTGAACATTTTGCAAATTCAGAACTAATGTTTTCTTTTCAATTTGTTGATGTTCTCACACTGTGGATCATCCCTAGGCGGAATTAGGGAAATTTAGGTGCAAGGCAGAGAGGCAAGTGGAGAATTTTAAGAATCCTGCCACGTTTTGGCGACGTGCTGAAACCGATTGTCTAAATATGGCAAATTCAGAAATTTTATTCTTTGAAAAGCTCTGCCACAAAGCGTAGCTGGTAAATGGGTGCACATGCTTTTTTTTGAGTGTTCAAGACAACGCTTATAACTGAAATTAGTTTGCAAAGAGTATGTTTGGTTTAGGAAAAACTTTCAAACATAATTTTGCATTTGTGTTTGTTCATGAGTGTGAAAAGGTACCGCTAAAACAAAATCAAGAGGATTTCCTGCGCAATGGTGTTTGACAATGGGGTATGAAGTAGATCAATTCATTGAGTACAAGTGATCATAAAGTTAGGGCACATTCTGAGTTACAACTTTGAGTGTTTGGGTATGAGTCTAATTTTGGTCCAAGTTCCCAAAAAAACCACCCTACAAGACTATTGTGGTGTTTGGCCATGGGGTAAATTTGTTTGAACAAATTCAACTTGGTTGTGCTACGTTATGTTGTTTAGCCATGGTGTAAATTAATCTACTAGTGCTTAAATTTTAATTAATTTTTTAATGTTTATGTTGAAAAACTGCCATACTTAAAATTTGGATTTGGACAGATGCATTTTTTGGTCCACTTTACCATGCTTTGACCCCCAAGTTACCAACTTGGGTAGAAGAGGGTTTCAAAGCATTTTTAGAAATCTTGCTTCCTACATATGAAGTGAAACCATACAAGCACAAAGATTTGTAACTAAGTCTAAATGTCAAGCAAGTAGTAGAAATAAGGTAGAACTTAGAGTTGCAAAAGTCTATAATTGAAGCAAATATTTTTTTAAATCAAAATTAAGTCAAAAGCTAGACCTAGTGTTCCAAAAAATAAGATTACATGTAGAACATCACTCAAGAATCAATGACCATGTGACTAGTTCACTACGCATGAGTAGTGACAACATGAAACAAATAGTTTACAATAATCTAAAAAATGTGCCATGTGTAGGGGGTGGTATCATGGCCATTGAAACAAAGAAAAATTAGAAAATTAAAATAACATTATTTTTAAAATGTTAAAAAGATGACAAGAAAAAGTAAATTTGACAATGGTTGATAATATTATCTTATTTTCATTGGGGTGTTCAATTTTTGTGGGCAAATGCCTGTATCACTACATGTTTTCATCCATTCTTTTAATTTTTTAACCATGTCATAGTTTAGGTGAAAATACATTACACGGGACCTATTTTGAGCATTTTTGGGTCTATTATTACAATATCTACTATCAATTTCTTCCACAAATGCAATGCATTTAATTTTGGGTTTTAATTTTGGTGTTTCGACTTATAATTTTGATTTTTAGAAAATTAATGTTATTTAATGTCATTTGAAATAATAATATTAATTTAAATTAAAGGATCCATGGGTGTATTTAATATACACAAATTAAAAAATTTAGTTAGTTTTTCATTTCAAATTGCATCAACATTTGATTTCATTAATCATTATAATAATCATTAAATTAATGGATTTAAAAACAAATCCACACTAATTATGTTTGTCACCTTCCATGTGAATGTGATAGTTTTCCAAAATCTCAATGTACCACAAATTTATTATGTTTCTCCTTAAAAAAGAATTTGACTATGAAAATTGTCAAATGATTCTCATGGTTCATAAACATGGTTCAATAGATTTTCAACTTTCATAAAGGTTTAAATCACTTCAATTATTTTCAAAATATATTTGTGTTTTTTGGTACAATCTTATAAATATTAATTTTGAACAAAAACCTTCAAACAACACATAAATGAAATTAATAATAATAATAATAATTGATTTTAATATAATGGACTACAATAATATTCAAAAACACTGTGAAAATCCTTCATAACAATGACATTGTTGGATTGCACCACCCAGAAAATTTATCATAGCCCCCTAATTTTGAACTTTTGACCAAAGTTAAAGCAACCCAAAAAAGGAACATGTCAAGAACAAACTAAGGCCAAAAAATGCATAAACACATTGGTGGATTGAAAAGGAACATTTTTAAAACTCTGAAGATGAACTCACAATTTGGGAGGTCAGAATCTTAAACTGATTATTATTTTTGGGAAAAAACATTTAAGGGGGAAAAATTTGTTCAAATCAAGAATTCTTTACATCATTAAAAAGATCTCAAAGCATAATTATTGAAAGTGAGCTCACATTCTCCATTTGAAGTTATGAACTCAAAATTATGGCTAAAATAATGGTCATGAATTAAACTATCAATTTGACTTTCAACCATTAAAACCTTAAAAATAAGGATCAAATAGCCTCCAATCAAATGTGCAATATGGTCTTAGAAAGACCTTATCATGGGATACAACTTTATAATTGGAAGTTTTTTTATTAAAGTTCATATGAAAAAGTTATGAACCCACAAAATTGCAAGATTCATAACTTGGAATTTCAATGTAGTTCCCATGGAAAGGTTTAATGCATAATATAGGGGGGAGAGTGGTGGCTAGTTTTTTCCCAAGTTTGGGTTTTGTGGATGTAAAACCCAAAATAAGTCCATGGCCCAAAATTAACTCCATTTTTATTAACCACCAACATTATATGGATTGTGCAAATCATTTGTTCATGAAGTGCCCATGATTGTCAAATCATCCTAGTCCGATTTTGAAATTCCTACATACCCATTTTACCCTCCAAATGTGTGGAATTAAAATTTGTGCGAAACCAACCTACCTACCTTCCTACTTACCTACTTAATCACCTTACCAATCTCCTTACACACCTACTTCCCTACATACCTTAACAACCTATTACATACCTACCTATATACCCTAGAACAACCTACCTACATGCCTACCCATTTAAACCTATTTACTTACCCTAGGTCTACTTACCTACCAACTTATACCTACCTACCTATACCTACCTCCCTAACTACCTATTAATTTACTGGGCAGCTAGAATTATATTTAGGTTTACTAGCTAGCCATTAGTTATTACCTAGGTAATTAGGTAGGTCTATTAATTAGGTAACATATTTTCCCTAGCTACTATTTAGTTCTTAACTACTACATATTAATTATACTACCTAATACTTATTAGTTTCTACTCAATGGTATTTACTACATAAATTACATGTAGACACAACTATAAATCTTGAAGAAAAATATAAGTTAAATTTGTGAACACAATTCAATTTAAAGAAATTTTTTTTTTCACAAATCGTTTAAAATTTTATACATTATTGTATACATCAATGAATAAATCTTTGAAAGATCTTGAAAAAAAAGTATTCATTTGTTTTATTTGAATAAAACATGAAGAAGAAAATGCATTTCAAAGTTTGAATGTTGGAAAGATTTGAAATGGAACATGTTAATAACAAAGTTTCACAATTTTTATCAAAACATAAAGGTGTGGTGAATTGGTTAAAAAGTTGGTAAGTACATGTGGTTGAAGACATCAAGAATTCAACTCCCATTCCTTACATGCTTAAAGGAGTATGTGAAGATCGTGTACAACCATAGGCTATGGAATGTATGATTTACCCACCACAACCCAAATGGGTAGCTACTGCATTCACCTATGAACCTGTTTTATGACCCACCTACCTATATTTAATTAAAAAATTCAGGTACGAATTTTTTAAATTAAAAAATTGTTGCCAAAAAATTTTGTTGCTTGATTTGACGAATCAAATAACCCACCACTCAATTAGTCAAAAAGATCACCAATCAAATTGATCATATCCAAAACAACTTGACCAAAATGATTAAGTGGTTTCTTTTATTAATGTCCAATACGGATTTTTTTGGTCAAAATTTCCAATAGAAAAAGTCATGATTTGTAATAATTCCATGCATCTAAAGGTTAAAAAGGCATGTGAAAACTTTGGGATGGGATTAAGATGAAGGTCATAAACAAATTAAGTTACATAATCCAAATAATACATTGGTTAACATAATTTGAACTCACATGATGTTCAACTTCAATCATGGGTAACCCAAATTCACTTGATTCATACAACCCAAACCTTTGGAAGGATGCACCAATCTTCTCCCTATAATATATTTTGTGATTAAAAATGAAGACTACATTTAAATGGTTAATTTTTTGAAATTTTTTGAAACTATCAAGTTATGAATTTTGTTACTTTGTGGGTTCATAACTTGCACATAAAAGTTTTAATTGAAAAGATCAAAAATAAATTATAGTTTTTTAAAGTATATTTTCAGTACCATATTACACATTTTAATTATAAATCATTTGGCTTTTATTGCTTAAGCTTTAATGGTTGAACACCAAATTATCAAATTGACTTCCGACCTTTTTTTAGGATATTTAAAATGTGTTTTAAATCTTCAAATGGAATTTATAAGCCGATTTTGGATATTTAATCATTGAGACCTCTTTAATAGTTTGCAAAAAGTTCAATTTGGATAGGTTTGTTTATTTACAACCTTATCCCAAAGATTTGGGACACATGCTGAACTCCAATTCTTAAAACAAGAATCCATTTGAAAAGTTTATAACTCATTTCCTCGCATTGTGGAAGTGTACAACAATACTAGGAAAATTTCTTGATTTTTGTTTTTGTTCATGCCTTAACCTTAGTTGTAGACCCAAGGTTAAGGTCACAATAACAACCCAATATAAGAACATCCTCATGACATGGACTTTTAAAAAATGTTTGTGGTCCATTGAAGGTGGCATGAAGTTGTCCAAGCTTGCTATAACTTTTCCTCGATGCATGTTTGAACTATGTGTGACAACCATTTTGAAGGCAATGGAAAATCAAACTCCATGGTGGGATTTTGCTGGTTTGAAAAATGGTGGTCATCAAGTGTAACAATCACCTTCATGGGTTTGTGTGATTCAATGTTAGGCTGTTATTACAATTCATGGTTTTTTAACTTGTCCATGTTGAATATCTTGTTCACTTTGATTAATGAACATGCCCATTTTGACTAAAGGCTTGTGGCTTGAATGTGAATTGTTTATTTTTGACTAGTGAATTTGATTAGAGTGGCTAGAATAACTATTTATCAAATTGAGTATTTAATCAAGTTGAACAAAAAACTAACCACCTTGGTTAGAATGGTCAATGAATTCTAGTTAAATGGGACATCTACTCAAGTTCCACAAAGCAAAGTGACATGATTGGTCAAAATAACCAATAGTTTTTTAGTTAAATTGGACGTCTTATGCTAATTGATATGCCAAATTTAGTTATTACCTAAGCTAAGTAGATAACCTAGGTCTATGTACCTACCTACCTATTACTTAGGCTTGGTAGGTAGATGTAACCTATGTGCATGCTTAAAACACTAGGGTAGGTAGGTTAGGTAAGTTAAGTTAGCCTAGGCTTATTAGCTTCCTACCTCCTTGCCTTTTTATAACCTACTTAAACCTATTATTATCTACCTACTTAAAAAATATTTCAAACTAATACTATAGAAAAGAAATGATTTAAATTTAGGTCAATCAAAAAGACCACCCAATCACCATGGTGGGTCCAAACCAACTTGTCCAAATTAACAAGGTGGTCTTTTTATGCCCATCATTTTGAATATTTTTTGATGAAAAACTCCAATAAAAAAACCTTGTTTTTGTAATAGTGACAAGTTTGAAAAGTGGTGACCACTAATATGTGCATGGTAGTTACAACCTTCAAAGGTGTGACTCCATTGCAAGCTATGAAAATTTCCATTGTGCAAGTTTTTATGAATTTGAGAAACAAGGCCATCCAAAGTTTGAACACCAATCAATGAAGTTCACCGTAAAGGAAACTAACCCTTCATTTATCTATTGAAAATGAAGAAACTACAAACCAAAGAATCTTACTAGAATGGTCTTTTCAAAGACTATTCATTTGAACTTGATGATTATGTTTTCATCCACATACTTACATGATAATATAATCACCAACATGTTTTTTTCATTGTCTTTTCTTATGAAAATTTCAATCAAAATAGATATTGAACATATTTGGACTCGATAAAAAAACCAATTAATTACAACAATTAGGTACTTGCTAGTAAATCACTCATCGTCATGAGAATAATTTCAATCATGTCTATTTTGATTGAAATCTATCATGTCCATTTTGACTAACATGTTAATTTGTGTGGGATTACTATTATTATTATTATATTATATTATATAATAATTATTTTAATCTGAATTTTTCAACAAGTCATTACAATGTCTAGATTTTTAGTACTTTAAAAAAATTATTGAATCATAAAGGCAAATTGGTGTTCATTTAAATGCAACTAGAAGCATTTTTAAACTCAATGTTGTTAACCTAAGCTAGAATTATAACATGGTTAATTTTAATCACATTCATACAATGTCAAGACTGAAATTTGAATCCTCACCTCCACAACCATATGGCAAGTCTTTAATCAACCAACCACCATGTTTCATGCGATGATAAATTTTTTAATTACATAAATATAAACACAATACATTGTGAACATTAAAATATTATAATATAGTAATTTAAGTTCATAATGAAAATTTCATATGTAAGTAGGTAATGTAGGTGGTGCATATATGCATGGCAGTTAATAGGTAATACCTTCCTATTTGCCTAGCTACCTACTTACCTATTTACCTTCATTTCGTTATTTAATTTAATTTATAATTTTCATAACTAAATTGAATTTTGTAATGAATTTAATACTTTAAGATAAATAATAATAATAATAATAATAATAATAATAATAATATTCATTTTAGATATTAAAACATAATTTTGAATTTCAATTGGGGTTATAAATCAAATACAATATAATTTCATTTGATTAATTAATATTTTTAAATTTGAAATAAATTTTACACATGAAAATTTGTGATCAGTTTCACATGTATATAATTTTAATTAAATTAAAACATCATATATATTATGCCACATAAAAAATCATGTGAATAAAATGTTTAATAACAACAATCACATATGATGACACATCACCATTTATGTCATATTATAATGACTAAATTCAATCACAATGCTAGCACTATGCTTCACAATGTGTCATTTGTAATGTTTGTTTTGATTAAAGTGAAAACTAAACTTAATCATAATAGACATTACTATTTTCATAGTTAGTCAAAATAGACATTATTAATCATGTCAATAAAAAAATTCAAATATACAATCATATTAGTCAAATTCAAATAATGAAAAACACATGTTTTTGTTGTAATGAATTTAATATGATATTTTATCCAAATTAATATTGAACATTGTTGTTAAAATTTGGCATGAATTTTAAACATAATGACATTTATCCAAGCTCTTCATCTCAATATATGTTTTTCACTAAATTTGTGATGTTGTTCATTTGCGAATCATCCATAAGAATATTTTGCAAAATTTGGTGATATTGAAAATATGAAAAAAGAAAAATCTTAAACACCTTTTTTGTTGTACACAATTGTAGCGATTTTTGGTAATTTTTTAATTCAAAAATTCAAAAAAACTACAATATAATTTTCTTTCTCCAAAATAATCATATAATGACAAAAATTCACCACAAAAAAATCATTATTTCATCTTTTTTTATTTCATAAATTCATGTTTAAAATTACCCTATTGATTATAAATGAAATATTAAGTTTATCGAGCATTTAACTATGTTCATGTTTTCATTCAAATGTAACCTAAGGGAAATTATTCTTTGCATATTTTGTGAAACATGTGAAATAAAAGGTATTTTTTGGTGATGATATGAAGTAATAGGACATTAGAAGAATATTTTGTAAGAATTAAAAATATTTTAGATATATAATCTAGGCATATTTCCATAATACAAACCTTATTTACATGTAAATAAATTATTTATATATATCATAATTTACAACTTATATTTTTTTGCACATTGTTTGGAAAAAATTGAAGTAACTTCCCCTAGAATGTAACAAAACATATTCACCATATATGCAAATAACCATACATATCACATCCAATCTTCATGAAAATGAAGCTTTGGCCTTTTTAACCCAACAAAAAACTTTTTTTATTTATTGAAGTTTTTCAAATGATGTAATTTTACCACTCAAAATCATGTATAAATATTCATAAAACACCATAATAATAATCAAATTAAAACATATATTCAAGTTTTTTTCAATTTTATGTCTTCATATTCATCAATACATGGCCATTTGTAAATTTTCAAAATGAATGATTCAATTTCACAAAAGATTAAATAGAGTCAAAAATTTTGCATTGATCAACTACCAACTATCCATTATTTATTATTCACTAAATGACCAATGAAACATCTTGAAATTACACAAAAATCGTTGAGGTGCAAATTCACAAATATAAAAACATTATGCATTTTATTTCATTAGAATCCAATGTTTAAAACTTATGCAATAATTCTTCAAAGTCAAAGGATTGTAGGATTTTATTACATACAACAAATCCTTGGCTACTTTCATAAGGATTACACCCACATGCTATTCAATCCAAGGACTAAAAAGGTAATTCTAAATTATAATGTTAAATTTGATGAAACATGCATTAGATTGGGCACTAACATAATATTTTAATGTGTTTCATCTTTGGAATAAAAGATCACAACAAAAGAACTTGACCCATGTGTTTTACTTTTGGAGCAAGACACCACAACAAAGGATTTTGAGAACTTCAAATAATTGCATGAGATTAAAGTATTGTTGAATGTGTTGTAGTCATCCACAAAAAATGAATTTCAAAGATACTTTAGTCTTTTTGATACATCAAATCTAACATAAGGAATAAGTTTCCTTCAACTTGTGATATTTTTTCAAAAAGGATCAAAGCCAATGGTGAATGCAAACAATCATTAAAATTCAATTAAACAAAATTTATTTATACAACCTTAAGCTTGGCTCACGTCTGAAAGCTTTGACAAGTCAAATGGATAAAGGGTCAAAAATAATTTAAGACAAGGAAGGCACCCAAATTCATTCCCCTTGTGAAAGGGAATTACATGAAAATGCAAGGAGTCCCAAAACTCCCAAGTGCATTTTCATTCCTAATAACTTGAAGTTTTGGGGCATCTTGTAATTTTTGAATAAAACTTGAAGGTTCAAACCTTGTCCTTTTTAGACCATTGGAACTTTTTTGAAGAATTGATATTTAAAGTGGGGTCAAATTCCTAGTTTAAACATTTGAAATTGTTAATAGGTTTTTCTATTCCCATTAAAATTTTAACTTTTGAATTTTCCAACAATAGGTACATTAACACTACAAATTCTAAATCTATCTACAATTCCTAAACTCACTTGTACTCAAATTGCACATAACTTCAAGAAAAATATTGCTAAAAAAATGCTTTCATATTTCAAGTGAAAGAGAAACACAAAATCAAATTAATATCAAAAAGTCTCCTTGAATAGGTCTGCCCTTTAAGTCTTTATACTAACTAATTCAATATTTAAATAATCATAACAGACCATTTAAATGATCATTAACTAGTACTTAATTAATAATCCCAAAAATTTAAAAACTACACCTTGTTTAACCACATGTTTCATTATTTATTTTGCCAACTACAAGTTTTGTAGACTTTCAACTAACTATCAACCTATCAACTTGTCTACTAACCTAGTGTAATGTTCCCTATCACTTTCAATAATTGAATAGGTTAATGTCACATGTGAGGTTAATATAACAGGTTAGTTAGATCATTTGTTAAATATAACAACCTACTTAAACCTATAACATGTTAGGTAACTTGTTACTAAATTTGGGTAATAGAAATATAAGTTATAGTTGATTGTGTGGTTAAAAATCAAGATGGCACTATCAAAAAACAGGGTATTTTCCAACTAGCCTTGCAACTCAATTTTTAAGTTACAATGACCACTTGCAACTCACCATATATATAATGCAATTCATTGTAATTCAATTGCAACTATGTTGAAACAACTCATTTTCAACTACTATGCAACTCCACTACAACTACAACCAAAATGTCCTATTAACGTTACTAATTTTCATCCATCCATTTGACACATGGCAATATGAGGATTTTTGGATTGTTTTTTTGAAATATTGATCTCCATCATCTATTATGATTATTAATGATGGTCTGAAATTAGAACACGCAACATAATAAAAAATTGTCACATGGCATAATAATTGAATTTTAATTTATTTATATATATATATATATATATATATATATATTTATTTCAATAGTTAGGTAGGTTGATACATAGCCATAGGTAAGTAGGTTGATATGTTCTAGGACCTACATACCTACTTACTTATGAGGTAACCAAGTAGGTAAGAAAATACCAAATTAGGTGAATTAAAAAATAATACTCTTGTATATTTATTTTTAAAATTTTGTGTTGGACTTTTAGGGTTAAGCTTTTCTGAGCTCATCCCAAAATGACATGTGTAATTTAATGTGAGAATAATAAAAAAACACCTTTTTATATAGTTTGTGACATGCGATTTAAAGATAAAAACATATGGGTTAAATCTTTTAATTGTTTTTCAATTGCAAATTGAGTTGCAACTACATAAAGATTTCCCCACATGTTTTGTGTTTATTTTTCATTATGTAAATGATACAATTAAATTACTATTTATCTGATACTTATATGTGTGAATTAATTATTTAATATTAAATAATCTGATATAGTGATTTAAAATAAATAATTAATTATCAAAATAATTTAATTTAATTTATGTTAAATAATTATTTAAATTTTAGTCAATGAACTAATTATCTAAATTGATTACTCTAACTCAAATAATTAGTTGGTTCATGAATTTAGATAATTAGTATCAAATAATTAATTCTTTTACTTAATTAAATAAAAATTATTCGAAGTCATTAGTCTAATTCATCTTTTTTGTTTGTTAATTATTTTGAATAATCAATTATTTTAATTTAAATAATTTAGATAAATATTTATTCTATTATTATTTGATATTAATTATTGTTCCTATACATTCATATTATTCAATATAATTAACATAATTATTTAGTTAATTAATTTAAAACAAATTATATGAATTACACTTATTTATGTAGATTAATAGTCAAATTATTGAGTCAATAATTTTTTAAAAATATTACATATGAATTTGTATCCTTATTAACTTATAAGTTGTTGCATAATAGTTACAACATAGTTGAACACTAATAGTTCAATACAAGGGCACTAGTAGCACTAGTAGTTGTGTCAATAGGAGTCATAATTACAAATGTATCATATAATGGGCAATGGAAATGTAGACACATAACATGATCGCATGCACATATATTGTACATTAGTTGCAACATAGTTGTTGCATTAGTGACACATTGCAATAGTTCTAAAATAGTTGTCATATGCAACTACAATGCGACTCTTCAAAAAATCAAATATGGTTAATTATGAATGAATGTAAGATGTGTACAAATTATCATATAGAAAACCCATTTTCAATTCACTTGCAATTATAATATAACTAACTAATTTTTTAATAACAATTTATTTATTAATTCCCCGTATTTTTAAGGGGATAGTTGCACAATAATTACAATATCCGAGGGATAGTTGCATAATAGTTGTATATGAGTTGTTTTTTGAGCTTTAATTGTAGGACAATGTGGTTTTGATGATAGCAATTTTTTTTAGTGTGATAATTTGGCATAAGGGCCAAATCACCTCCCATTGGAGAATGTGATATGCTAGTGGAAAGTTATAGAGCAACATTTGAGAACTTTTGAACTAGAGTCCATATATGGAGTTATGAACCCACAAAATAATGGGACTCATAACTTAAAAATTTTGAGACTTTCACTTGTAGGTGAAAGTACTATTGGGTGATACCACAAAGAATGTCACACTATCATTTTCCTAGACCACCTTGATTTTAGGAATGTTTTTCATTTTTTTTGGTACAAAAATTTATTATTATTCATATACTCTTGCATTGTGCACATCATGGGTTTTCTAATGACCCATTTTAATTGTAATTTGGATATGTTTTGATGTTCCTAAACATTTCCTATATCAAAAGTTTCAAGAATGAACATAAGAACTATATAAAAATCCTTAACAACCTTGTATAATTTTATTTCTTGTTGGAGAAAATGCCTATGACATATGTGTAGGGAAAACATCCAATAACAATGTTAAAATGTGTATAGTGAATATTTGGTTTATGGTTGAACATTAGGAAAAGTATTGTCATCTTGGGTAGTAATAAAATTTATACTGGCTTAAGCAATTTGATGCACAAGTGACAATTCAATAATCATGCAAATTGGAAGAGTGGAGAGCACCAAAAGTGAGTGTATGCATGCTTGTGTGAATAGGAATAGAGGATGGCCACCCAATGAAGCAAAGTGTGTGTGAATGGGGAATCGGAAATGGGCACCCAATGGATACTCCTCTTTCCATTGAGGGGTTGCACTTTCAACTTTGGAACTTATACTTTCCTCAAATGTTCCATATTTGCAATTCAACTTTGCCAGAATTTCAATATGCCCCCTAGCTGCACCTTCAGCATGGGCATCTAAAGGAGCATTCACACTTGGTGTTAGGGACTCTAGTGTTGAGTCCCCTAACACCATGCTAGTCATTTAGGACTTACATCTACTTGCCCTGAGCATTTTATGTTAAGCTAACACTCACTTAACATCAAGCTATCGTCCATTTAACATTGGGTGCCACCTAGGATGACACCTAGATTTTCATTTAACACTGACTTAACATCAAGTGTGAATGCACCATAATGTTAATTGAAAGGAAGGAACACGTGCATCTTCCATGAAAGCAATTGAAACTTCCAAAGCTGAAGGTGCAGCTCCTCACTCAATGGAAAGACTTCTTAGTGTGTGTATGTGTGAATTGGAAGAGTGGATGGGCACCCAATGAATGAAAAGTACGTGTGTGCATGGGAA
>Ga0116229_10010166_pt1 | contig 14177 bp, 13 predicted proteins | sample S1TSphgellanicum_3_FD_87313 | JGI IMG/M metagenome (GOLD analysis project Ga0116229, IMG submission 87313) | Host-associated microbial communities from peat moss isolated from Minnesota, USA - S1T2_Fc - Sphagnum magellanicum MG | ecosystem: Host-associated > Plants > Peat moss > Unclassified...
TTATTTATGTGAATGAAAATAAGGAGAGCAAAATGGGGAAGTTAGAATGAGTCTAATACACATGGCACACATTTGTCACACCCGAATGTCATTTCTTAACAATTTGGTGCAAATAATAAATAAGAATCTATGTTTGACGGTTCATAATTGTATTAAAAACGATTCAATGACCTTTATTTGAAGTTGATTTTGCTTCTCTACAAGTGCACTAGAAAGGCTTACATCAAAATGGACCCCAAAATAAAATTATATATTTTTAATCAACTTAATTATTGTAGATGAATGTGAGTATTTTAGGTGTTCCTAAATTTTCAAATCTTGTTATACATAATCTTTATCTTCAAGTCAATTTGGATAATTATATTACAAACATTTTGTTCCTAAAACATCTTTTGTATTTGTATTTGTTTCAGAAATATTGAGCATTTAAATTCTCTTATATATATATATATATATGAAGAAACAAATTTTTTCATTGTTTTTCCAAATATTTTTAACATAGATTTCCCTACAACATTTGTTCCAAATTTGTTTCAAAATTATAAAACTTGAAACAAAAGCCCACAATCTTATTGAGAATCTGCCAGACACTGAAGGTTTCCGACTATGGCCAAGTCCCCTTATGATGGACTGGTCCCTTGTCATGATTGAAATTCAATCTCAAGGGATTTTCAAATTCATTTTATGTTTTTCATTTCATTTTCTTTCAGGTTGGGTGGACCTAAGTCTCCATTATGTATGGTGACTAAAATTTAATACCCCCAAAAAAATAGTCAAATAGGGTGGGCTTGGTGTGTGTGTGTGTGTGTCCAAATCCTCCATGGAAACCAAACTTCAATTCCAACAAAAGACTCATTTTTCATATGTGGGAACTGGATTCCCTATAGAGTGTGTGTTAATGTTAGTGTCATTTTAGTTCTCTGATTACATTTTGGTCATTTGAATACTTGACAAGTTTGCTATGCATTTGATTTCTATGAGTGGGGTTTGCAGCATAAAAGTCTATAAAATCTAGTACACAACTACAATAGGATTTTGTTCAATATGGGTGCAACCATGTAACTCACACCTCATAATTATGAAGATAAGAACCCAATATCGTAGTACCTTTACCATTTTGGCATAAATTAAAATTATATTTTTTTGGCAAACTGTTGAAAAAATATTCATTATTTGTGCCAAAATTTTAATAAATTAAAAAACTCAACTGTCAGGTTTAGAATCATAGACTTTTCATGAGAACGACTTAAAATTGAGTTAGTCTAGACACATTAAACTGTTTCATAACATGGACAAGAGCCTGTTTATTATTTTTTATAATCATTATTTGTTGAAAATTTCAAAATTAAAAAAATCAGATTTCAAAATTAAGTTCTCAAATTTAATTAATTATTCGGGCAGTTTGTTGCCGAAATGATAAAGGTATTACAGTAGTACCCCAATAGAAAAATTTCACCATTGCTTTTAGGTCAATTAAGAAGTTTATGGTGAATTTTCACAGCTCTTAGTGTCAACTAAGAGCTGCGAAAATGGATTTCCTCATATTGTATCCTCAGCAAGGTCACATTTGGTAATTATTAACTATGTTGTGTGTGGAATCAATCACTTATAACAAATACCCTATTACCTTGACAACTTTGATACTAATTACATTATTTTCAAAAAACTTGTAATAAAAAATTAAATAATATAATTCTGTGAAGGAAAATATTGAATCTTCAAAAAAATTTATTTTTCAAAATGAAAGTTTCAAATTTAATTAATTAATTATTCGACAAATACATGTCAAAGTTGCCAGGTACTACAATAACAAAAATGATGTAATTAAACTTATTGTAAGAACAATAAGGAAAAATATTTGAGCATGAGATGGTAGAGCATCCCTGCAGTGTTGAGTGTGTGACGTTGCAAAAATATTTGTCACATCCAGGTTTAGTTATTTACTTTTTTTCAACTCCACCAATAAAACTGAAAGTGCAAGTACGTGGGAGACTACTAATAGCAAACCACCTGGACCAATCGTTATGATTGGCCAATCAGAAACAGGGAGCAGCAATCAGATCATATTTATTACACTCTTCTCCTGCAGGTGCACAGCTTTGCTGCGCCTTTTCCCAACCTTAGCAAGTGTGCAAACATGCAGGGGCAAACCCATTTTGCTGAGCCAAACCGGAATGTGTTGACTTTTCTCCATTGAATTTTATTGTGCAGGGTCACATATGGAGCACTGCTGGGGAATACTCTAAAATTCTGAAATAAAGTGTTTTTTGCACTATGTGTAAGGTAAGGCCTGAGGGTGGGGGCATTCCCCAAATAAGGGGCTAGATAAGGCACCAGTCATTTTAGCCCCACGTTTTCGGAATGGCAACCACCCACCCATGGTTTTAACCCTCGATCCTAAAGCATAAGGTGGATGTTATCATGAGCTTAAACATGCATAAATCATGATGTGTAAGAGGGGGATGATTGTTCTGCCTACAATGAAGAGTGGTAAGGATCTTACACTTATGAATAGGCACTTCCTAAGTATAAGATCCCTCTTTTTTCTATAGGGATTTTCATTGGATGTAAGGTGTCCTCCAAACACAACACGAAAGATTTTAGATTGTTTTCCCTGTAATGTAAAACCCCATGGGAGAGGGGGGGGGGGGGGGGGGTGGCGGGTCTCAAAATAAGGGGCCTAGGACAAGACACTAGCTGAGCTTGATCCTACGTTTTGGGAACCTCCTTCAACCATAAGACTAAAGTTATCCCATATGAGGATAACAAGGTGTAAGAGGTGGAGGGGTGTGGAGACAAATGCTAAAAAAGTCTCATGCTTGGTTTTCCAGAAGCGAAGAGAAGACACTCAAATCGGACAAAATCACAAGCTTGTAAGAGGTGGAGGTGTGTGTAGAGGCTTAGGGTTCTTACATTTACTGATTAACAATGGCAAGGGATCTTAGACCTATAAGAAGTAAGCATATAATATTCCTATTCTTTTCTCAGAGGGATGGATATTCATGAATATAAAAGGCACCCTCCAAATACACTTAGGAATTCTCTCCAAATGATAAGAAAGTCTCATGCCCGGATTTCCAGAAGGGAAGAGAAGACACTCAAATCGGACAAAATCTCCCCAAGTGAGAATAATTATTATGTGGGGAGGCAAGGGGGGGTTAGTAAGGTATTTGATTCGCCGATATCATGTTGTTAATAATAATTATTCTCACTCTCTTTTTCCATATTCCCACTCTTTTTTTTTGGGGCCTTTTTTTTGATGCGAGTGATGGCTTCAAAGGCGGTGCGAATGGCGTCATTTCACGGCTCAGACCGTACTAAAACTGGGCGACCCCCGCTGGCGATTCTTTTCCTCTTTTCCACCCCCCCCCCTCCCCTCCCCTCCCCTCCTCCGCCCCCCGCCCTCTGCCTCTTTTTTTTCCCTTCGCTTTCAGTGTGATCCTCGGGTGCCCACGGTTCCCCGCGAATGAAGCGCTTCTGCTGGCTGCTGCTGTTTTTATTGCGTCTATTTGCGGGGGAATTATTAGCAACCTCGCAAATTTTATTATTTGTTCTCGGTCCGCGATTTTTTAAAACAATTTTTGCTTCCTTCCCGCAAGAAGAAATCCCAATAGGTATGGGCGAGAGTAGCAGTTTTCTTTCTTTTTTCCTGGCGGAATTTCGCCATTTTTCTTCAAAGAAAATGGGTACTTTTTGGTTTCTCCAGTGTAAATTCGACTATTTTTTCTTTTTTTGGGGTTAAATTTCGCCAAAATGTAGACACCGGAAATGAAAAAATGACCCAAAAATAAAAACTGGGCGAGAGAGAGAGAGAGAGAGAAGGGGGGGAGGGGGGAGCAAAAAACGCAAAGGAGACGACGAAAATTATGAGCACTTTTTTAAATCGCAAAACACTGCATGACTTTAGAGCTGATTTTTGGCGTCGAAATGGGGTTTCCTTTCTACGCTAAAGTTGAATGTTTTTGTCTGTTGGCGGCGATGATGATGATGATGATGATGATGATGCGGAGTGTGTGTGTGTCTTTAGATCCGGCTTGAAAGATCTCTCTCTCTCTCTCTCTCTCTCTCTCTCTCTCTCTCTCTCTCACTATCTTTGAAGCTCTCGTGAAGAATCTGAAGAGGAAAAAAAAAAAAAAAAACTGAGGAAAATCCAAATTTCGCTTGTTTGTTTGCTTGTTTTTAGTGTTGCAAATATATAGTTCACGGGAGAGAGAGAGGCTGCTACAAACGTAAACGAGAGAGAGTGAGTAGAAAAGAAAATAGAAAAAGTTGCTAATTTTGTAGCTAAAGATGGAGCGCCGGGGGAAGAAGAAGGCTTTTTTTTAGTTTCAGAAACAATTGTTGTTGTTGTTGTTTTGTATTTACAGAAATTCATTCTGTAGAAGTTTCCTGGTTTTTTTGTTGCGTCTGGTTTTTGAGGCTGTTGGATGACTGCTGCAGTAGAAGAAGTAGACATATTTCTGCCTTGCGTCAATCACATTGCGCGTTGGCTGCTGTGGAGAGCGCGGGCTTCTTCGAAATCCTCATCTTCTCGACTTGGTGGAGCCGGTGAAGAGCTTCGACACTGCCCGACGAGAGAGAGAGAGAGAATCAGACGATGATGATGCGCTGAAGAGTACTGTAGACGTCGAATCGAATCGATTCCCCCCGGTTGTCAAGGAGTTCGAATATTTCCCGTGTCACTCGTTGGCTGACGACGCAGATCTCTCTCTCTCTCTCTCTCTCTCTCTCTCTCTGTCTCCCGGCGGCCCGCCCCACTCTAGGAAGGTAGCCTAGCGGACGTTTGTGCTTGTCCAGTAGCGATGGTCTACTGTTGAGCTTGGCGTCCGATTGATTCCTGGACTAATAATTGTGAGATAAGAATGCAACACCACCGGCTTCTTCTTCCTCCTTTCTTCTTGAAAGCACGATCATGTCGTGTTCAGCTACTGGAACTACCCGCCGTTGTTTAGGCTTGCACGTGTTTGCAAACTGTAGAGAGAGAGAGGGAGAGTCGTGCGGATGGGCATTTCAGGGATATCAGCGGCAGCGCCATGATCGTTTTTAGTTGCAGTTTTGATGTCAAATGAGATCCGTCTTTTGTTAGTGAGGGAGGAAAGCGGAAACGGTGTGTCTTGTGTTGTCGTTGCAAGAAAGTAAGCGCCTAACTGTTTGTTTGTCTATGAGCCGTGGACGTTGGAAGTACTGCTGTCTGTGTACTATGATGATGGACGAGTATCCAGTTGAGGAGCAGGACGAGAGCTTGTAGACGGAGAGGAGAGGAGGAAGAAGACCATTCTGTTGTGCTACTCCTCTTTCGATCGAATTGATGCAGCGGTTGGCTATTGGGGTATGGCTTGGGCGGACAAGGTTGGAGAAGGGAATACAACCTGAAAGGAAGAAGTGTCTAGTTAGTAGTAGTCGTATGTAGATGGAAAAAAGAAGAGCGACGTGAGGAGGAGGGAGAGGAAAAAATACCGCACGCTGCTGACTGAGCGCAAGCAAGGTGTGAGATGACTCTTCGACTGTTGCACAGCTGCTGCTGCTGCTGCTGATATGTCTCCTGTTTTGCAACTTGTGAGAAGCAACAGTTCGCACGATGCGCATCCTATCAGCTTTTTTTTCGCTGCGGACAATATTATTCTTGGCGTTCCGTTTCGCGGAGGATTGCAATTCTTCTACTACAACAATCGGAAGAGGAGCATGAAAGGGAGACAAAGTGTTGTCGTGCGGGGGTTGAGAATCGGGGTCGGTCCGGAGCGAAGGTGATTGATCTGCGTTGGTTAAGCGGTGGTGCAAGAAGCATTGGAAGAGAAAAGCTTAGTGTTCTGAAGGTTTTCTGGAAGCGATGTAAATTATCAACCAAAGCAACGACGGTGGTGAAGAAGTTCAAATTCAGAAAGCCATGGAAGGATCATCGCCAGTGTTCGGATCTGGTGTTGGTGAGGAGGAGGAGGAATACGCTGCTGCCGTGCAAGGACGTTCTTCGTCAGGTGGATCCACGCATGAAGGTAGTGTTTCTCAGCTGCTCTCCCAAGTGCAGCAGCAATCGCCGGAGCGTGACAATACGTTGGAAGAAGAAGAAGAGGAAGAAGGGAACTCGTACCAAGAAGCCGCCAAGACTGACGATTCCAGGTATGTTTCAGTAGTCTTCCCTTACCAAAACAAAGCCAGCTTCTGCAAGATTCTGAGAAGTGCCCGATACAAATTGTTTCCCGCTATTGTAGTGGGACGCAGCAGCAGCACGTCCACTGGAGTGCCTGAAACTGGAATACACACACACACACACACACATATATATATATATACCTTTCCGCTGTGATGCTCATCACATGGTTTCCTCTTGCCATTTTGCATGTGTCAAATCCGTGATATTTGCAGGAAGCAGGGCCTGAGAACTTCGCTCTTCATGAACAGCCCCTGCAGCACTAATAGGGCATGGTCGTGCACCTTATATAGCTGGTTAAAAGCCCCCATCTACCTGCAATTTTGAGAGCAATACTACTGACTGAGGGTTTCTTGGGTCAATAAGGCAAATGCAGATTTTCCTTCTGTTTTTCTGGTGAAAGACCATGTCTATTTGCTGAACAAGACAGCAAGCCTGCTACAGACCTGGTCATATTTATTACAATTGGTGTTCCCATTGATAGGTCACTGCAGAAACCCTGAAATCCATGGAGGGTGTTTACAGGGGGAACTTAGTGGAGGAGTATGAATTGTCTAGTCAGTTGCAATGGCTGTCTCAGGTCTCTGTTGAGTCTTTGTGAACTGGTCAGGTATGGTGCTGTGGTTGTCATTGCAGTGTTTAGTGCTATCTATCTTATCTATAGAAACTTAGTCTGAGCTTCTTCTGTATTGAGGAGCTCCCTGTTTGAGCTATGCCAAATTTCTTTTACAAATCATTTTTTAAACTAGAAATTCCTGAGCTGGAGATGACAGTCATCTAGTGCATGGTTTTGTAGTGTAGTCTTTTTTTGTGGCAGCCTTAGTGTTGTTGAGCTGGAGAAAAATGGTCCAAGGTTGAGAAAGGACTTCAGTAGTGAGAGATAGCAGCCAGAAATGTCTCTTTTTTGTAAAGTTGTTGCTTGTGTTCTTTCTTCTGTTACCAGAGCTTGTGATTGCCATGATGGGTTGTTGAGTAAAAGAATTAACTCTGAGGTTACCTCCATCAGGATTATTTTTAACAGCAAATTCCTGTCTTTGCTTGTGAATTCAGCTATCTCCTGGCTCCTTGTTTTCTACTTTTTGCAGTTGGGTGTACTGTATTTGGATAGATGTGGGTAAGGGGATTCTGATCACTCTCATTTGCTCTGTTCCTATACATGACCTGGCAGTTTGGGTGGAGATGGAGGTGGAGCAGAGGCTCATGAGGGTTTCACCTTTGACACCAATCTTGCTTCCATGCACACATACCTCGGAGGTTTCTACTATTCCCTTGCTCCATTGTACATGTTGCACTATTTTAGTGCTATGCTCAAAGCAGTCACCTGCATCCTTTCATCAATGCTGCATCCAACAATCCATCTCTATCAGATATCTGTGGATCACCTAAGAGGAGATATTTGCAACCAAGTATAACAGATGTTTGTATCTTCACTCTTCTGCAGAGGTGGATGATGTGGGCAGCAGCCACTCATCTGCACAGGGTGGATCTATGGTCACACTGCCAATGTTTTACCTGGAGGGTATGTCACCATTTCCCTTTTAGAAGCTGTGACAGTGCTGATAGTGTTTGTGCAATTTCTATTACTTGTATATTTTAAATGAAGGTTTGGAATTTGCTTTTTATTGCAGGCATAGTGCTATTTCCAGAGGAGAAATTACCACTCAGAGTGTTGCAACCTCGTTTCAAGGCTGCTGTTGTGCGAGCCATGCAGCAAGAAGATAATGAGGCCCCAAACACACTGGGAGTGGTAATCTCTTGCACTGTCATTGGTATCTCTTTCAACTTGCTGCTTGGTGGAAGAAAGCTGATGATCCATGGATTTACTTCCCATATTGAAAGGCTTTTTTTCCAACTGGCTATTGGATTGTATGCGCAGATTCATGTGCGAGCTAAACCCCAAGATCGGGGTATTATTGTTGCATCTGTGGGGACAACTGCTGAGGTTGTAGCTCAATCTCCTTCTACATGTATTGCAACATTTACATTATGCTTTCTGCAATGTCGAACTGGATTATTCATGCATAGTTTGATCTGGTAGTGTGGCCTAAGCCTGAATCTGCTTGTTTGTGTATGTGCTGAACAGATCCGACAATTAGGCTATCACAGTGATGGCTCAGTGAACATTGTAACAAAAGGCAGACAGCGCTTCCAGATCTGGAGGGCATGGACTGAGCCTGATGGAGCGGTAGTCCCACTCCCCTCAATCCATTGTAGTCAGATTGTCATGCTGTGAAGAAGAAACAGTCATGTTTTAGTTTTTTTTCAGCTGGCTGTTCCCTTGAGTGTTGTCATGCTCATGGTTCATCACTGGCTCTTCTGGATTTTGTGATGTGGTCACAGCTGTTTGCTCGGGTCCAGATCATTGAGGAGGATACCTTGATGCGAATTCCAAGGGACGCATTTGGCTCACTGGCTTGTGTTCCTGAACGCAAGAGCGGCAAAGCTAACCGGACAGTTATCAGCTCACCTGAGGCTGATTACTGGACAGATAATGACTCTGAATCAGGCAGCCATGATGACATCTTGGAGGATGTTGAGTCCACTGAGGATGAGAGGATGTAAGTTTAGCACTCTTATTCCTGTCCATGCAGATAGTGCTATTTAGTTGCACCCTACAGCATCCCTCATCAAACTACATGCTCCACACTTTGTCCTAGAAATGAAAGTGTGTTACCAGGAAAATAGTGGTTAAACTCAGTTGTCACTGCTTGACAAAGATTTGCAATGCCTATATAGGTTGTCCTACGAAAGCCCTAGTGCATTGTAGATTACCATGAAACCTTTTTGTGCATGGTGGGTGTCATAGGAATATTTTTTGACACCTGCAGCCGGACTACGCTAGCAAAAAATTTGAGTACCAATGGATGGTTTCTTAAACTGCTAATCTTTTGTCATTGTGGTATGTAGTGCAATGCAATTTGCATCTGAAAATGATGAGCTTTTGCAAGCACTGGAAGAGGACAATGACAGCAGCGATGAAGCGTCTATGGGGCATAGACGAAGAGTGCGTCCACGCCTGAACCCAGCATCACCACAGAGAGAAGGTCCCAAGGACATAAATCATGCTACACTGGTTATCAATGGCCTTGTTACACATCCACATAGACCACCTGATGGTGTCTGGGGCAATGCTCATATGGCATGGCGCAAAGATGCAAGAAAATCAGTCCTGAGGGCCCAGCGCTCTGCCTGGCCTCAGTGGGTTTACCGCCAGTATGATGCATATGACCTTGCTCGCAGAGCTGCTGGTATGTAGTACAAATATAAGTGTTTGTTCTTCCACACTATGTGTTTTGCATTTCTGTGGTTCATACATTTTCAGTGGTCTCATTGGACGATTCTCCTATGTGTGGAGCCTTCAAGGTTGGCATTGGAACTTTATGTTCACATACATCATGTTTTTATGACAGACATGCTCAGACAAATGGCAGACCTTCCCAGCATGGAAGCCTTAGTGCAAATGCCTATTCCACTGTCATACTACATTGCAAGCAAGCTCCCCCTTCAGGATTGCACCAGGCAGGAGTTACTAGAAACAGAGGGTACTGTCAATAGGCTGAAGCGGGAGATTCAGCTTCTAGAGGGAATGGATAAGCTGAAATGCAATCGCTGCCGGGTATGTATGTGCAGTGCTGCTTCTTGCCTTGTGTGTGATGCTTTTGTCCAATGGTTTCAGCAGGCATGGCTTGTTGTCTCTGTGTAACTTATTTCTAGTGCCCAAAGAGGAGTGATTATTTTGTTAATTTCATGCAGGAGTTGATAGCAAGACGTAGTGATATGCTGGTGATGTCATCCGATGGCCCCATCAGTGCTTATGTGAATGCGCATGGGTATGTCCATGAGACTCTCACACTTTCCAATGCTTATGGGCTCTTTGAAGATGGGGATGCTCAAACAGAAAACAGCTGGTTTCCAGGGTATGCTTTCTCACTCTCCTTTGCTGCCTTTCCCATGCCTTCCGAACTTTGGTGCATCACTTTTAACAGTACTAGTATGTGTATTTGGTTTTATGATGCATCATACTGTTTGTATCCCTCTCTTGTATCTTAGTTTCACATGTCAAACTTCAGAAAAGCATCTGGTTGTTGGCTAATGGGCACACATCTACTTCATGGCTACCAATGGGGGTGGTATACTAGTTATTCTAGTGTAAATTGGCTTGCACATTGATACTTTGAGCTGCATTCTAGATCCTCTCAAACTCTTCCTCTATGAATTCATTTCTTCTGTAATTGAGCAAGGGAATTGGAGCAGGTATGCATGGGTACTGGCAAAGTGCAATACTTGCCGGGCCACTGGCTTTGAACAGCACATGGGATGGCGCTTTGTAGCCATCGACAGCAAAACCCGTCCCAAATCATTTTGGGGAATCCGACGGACCCAGCTTATTGGAAGCCACAGCCAACAGTAGCAACTTCACTCAGGCAGTGCTCAATTAACATGCAGGTACCGACAAAATGTCAATGACATGGATGCAGATCCTTAGTGGGTACTTGGGGGGGCTTGTAATGTTATCCCAGTTGAATATCCTGAGCTTTCCCCAGAAAGAGACACTTGGTAATACCTTTCCATCATGTACATATTGAATGAGAATTAGGACTTCACAAGACAGAGAGCCTTAAATTCCAGGGTTATATTGTGAACCTTCACATCTTTACCTCTGTGAGATAGGCCTTCCCTTCAATTTCTTCCACTCAGAGTATAGCTGTTCCTTACAGGAGATTTTTTTTTGTTTTCCTGGCCCAGATCTTGTATCAGACACTTCCCTCCCCCTATTCTTGTAGAAGTCCCTGAGCCATTCAAAACAGTGCACTAAGATGTAAATAATTGTTCAGTCCTGCTTCAGAAAGATTAGTTCTTTTGTAGTCTCAAATAGGCTCTTGCATTGCCGGAAGATTTGCCAAAAGACCAATCGCACCAACAATAGCCTATTTTCTCTCAGAGCTGTGTTGAAAGCTACATTGATTTTACACACTTACTATTTCTCTTGTACTGTCACACATTTGGTTCTCCTCAGTCTCCTTTCTCTCTAGTTTGGAGTGGCAATCAAGTAGATCCTTACCTTCCAGAGTGTATGTTCTGTTTTCTCCAGTTCTATCGAATTCTCAAACGGAAATCTATAGTTTGGTATATATATATATATATATGCTCTTGATTTGAAGGTGCAATGAAGGCTCAAATTCATGGAATACTTCCTAATGAGGAACAGTACACGGGCCCCGAGGTGTCTCATTCCATCACCTCAAAAATGCTCTTGTCCCTCCTTTGCCTTCCAACATCCACCAGTTAGGCACTGGAGAATGTGCCCTAGCATTCCGCCTCCAGGTGAATCACTGGGGTAAGACTGGTAGCTCGAACCCTAGGGACAAACTGAGGCAGAATGCACCCTCTCTAGGGTATGTTCCCCAAAAGGTAAAGGTCCGTTAGCTAGGTTATAAGCTAGCATAGGTCAGTAGTAGTGTAAGCAAAGATTAGAATAGGAAATATTAGAATTGGCATGGATTCTTGTGTGTTCTGTAAGGTCCACTGCACTGGTTCTTCCAATTCCTGAAGGTATGCATGAAATACTAGGGTTTAGGGTTTAGGTTTAAGTTAATGTTTCTAATGTATGGGACAGCTAGTGCAAAAGGAACGTGGGTTATGGGCCCTCATTCCTGGCCCCTTAAAACCAAGGAGTCCCCTCTGGCCCTGCCCTTCTTCCCCCCCATACACTAAAGGTCTGTTCAGACCTAAAGATCGTGTTGTGAATAGAACTGTAAATAGCAATCACTGTTCAGACTAGGGAATAATTAGATGACTGGCCTGCTGACTTGGCAGCACTAACAACTACACTACTAATATTTAGTTGTATGGCAGGTGCTTAAAAAAATGACACTAGGAAAAAAACCCATTGGAAAATGGACATTTCAATTCTTATATTATCTATAAGATATCCACTCCAATTCCTGCATGATAGCTTAATTACAAGCTCATTTCAATCCACAATAGTCTCAATTTCTTTTGCAATAATCTCAACGTTTTCATGGCTTGCACCTTCAAATTTTGCACTCAGAGAGCTCCTAGTCACTTCCACACTCACAAACCTCACTAATTGCTTTGGACTTGCAAATCTTATAGTCACTTATGCACTCATAGAGCCTATAGCCACTTCCCACCCATAGAGCTTGTAGTTGCTTCCACACTCACAAAGCTTGTAGTCACTTCACTCATAAGTCCTACAATCATTTTGTACTTGAAGAGCTTGCAATTTCACAATTGCAGCTCAATTTTCTTCTTGTATAGAATAATGATAAATACAAATATAGACTCAATAAACAAATGAATAGAGATTTCAACAACTTCAATGGACAACATGACGGGAAAGAGAAGGAGTGGCAATACCTTGTGATAACGTAAATCCAATTGCAATCAAGAAAAAATGATTGCATTGATCAATTGGAAGCACAAATAACATAGTGTTATGAAGTACATTGTCGATCAATAACAAACATGACTCCTACAACATCAACATGGAACAAAATTTCAGCAAACTTATAAACAATAACAAGATCAAAAACCCCTTGCAATGACAATGTGTAAAGACAAATGGAATTGTCTCAATGGAGATTACAAGATCTCTAGCTATCATAAAAGTATTGGCCACAATACCTCTTACTCGGACATGAATATAAAAGAATGAAATAGTTTACATTTCTCAAGACAATTCAATGAAGAATGTTATAATGCAATTGAAACAATCCAAGATGAGAGAAACATCAATGTTCCATTGCATGTGTAGGACCTATAAGCACAAGGAAATGAAATTTATGTGTAATCGAAAGAAGAACATGAAGAGCACTTCCTTACATGGTTATTAATCTTTCGTACAATACTTTTATTAATGAGGAAAGGAGTATGTTCCAAGAAAAAACAATGAACAATTTGACAATATTGCAATTAAGATTATAACTAGGGAATCAATTTAGATAGTGTGATAAATTTTGCCAAATATTCACAATTCTTTGTAACATTTATGTGTTTGTTTGCTTGCTTCAACATCTTTTAATCATCAATCTTGACAACACTTCATTTAATTATATAACACTTATGAAAAAGACATCACAACAAACAAAATTGATAACAATTCCTAACAACATTAGAGTCATGAAACTGACATTTGTTTCATGTCAATCATCAAAACCATGAATGATAACAAAAATGTTATTATTGATGCAATGGATTGAATTAGTTTTATTCAATTGGACACTGGTAACAATAGAACAAAGATTCATGACAAAACATTCAAATAACATTTTTAAATATTTAAAGGAGGGGCAAGAATGCTCACAAAATGAATAAAAACATGGTGAACATCTAAACAAATTTTCTTGAACTTTAATGTGCCATGCTTTATCAAATATCAAACATTCATGCCTCCATTAATTGGCCTATATGAACCTACCTTTAAGGATGAATTGATGAACTAATGTTGAAAAATCAAAATATCAAGCAATAACAAAAGATGAATAACGCTTTTATGTTAGACCAATGTCAATGTAAAGTTGGAAAACAACAATTCAATTTTTGAAAGTCCATCCATTCAAACATTGAACAATTTGAACTTGCAATTGAAACACAATTCAAAAATTTCAATTCAAATGCATTGTTCAATTTTTGTGCATGTTTGCCTATTTTCATAAAATGTTTGAAGAACAAATTGTTAGCTTGATTTAAAAATTTTATTACCTTCCAAAATAGGTTATGTTTCAATAGATCATGGATCTATCATGTTATGGCATATCCTTGCACCTTGAAAAATTGATTTTTTTTGTGCTCCAATCATATGCTCACAAAAAAAACCTTACGTATCAATTGAATTAAGAGCATCAATTTAAATGGTCTCATGGTGTTACCATCAAGGAAAAGCACATTTAAAAAAAAAAAACAAAAAAAATGGGCAAGTTTTTTAGCTAAAAATACAAAAAAAAAAAAAAAAAACAACAATTATATGAAAATAAAAGAAAGCAAAAAACAAATTAGAGAAATAAATAAA
>Ga0116229_10010168_pt1 | contig 14175 bp, 11 predicted proteins | sample S1TSphgellanicum_3_FD_87313 | JGI IMG/M metagenome (GOLD analysis project Ga0116229, IMG submission 87313) | Host-associated microbial communities from peat moss isolated from Minnesota, USA - S1T2_Fc - Sphagnum magellanicum MG | ecosystem: Host-associated > Plants > Peat moss > Unclassified...
GGGATTGTGGTGGCGATGATGTTCATCTCGCTGCCCTTCATAGTGCGGACGGTGCAGCCGGTGATCGAAGATCTGGAGGTCGAGCAGGAGGAGGCGGCATCGCTGATGGGGGCGACGGATTTGCAGATTTTTCTGCGCATCAGCCTGCCAGCGATCCTCCCTTCCCTTCTCACCGGCTTCGCCCTGGCGCTGGCGCGTTGCCTGGGTGAATACGGCTCGATCATTTTCATTGCCGGCAACAAGCCGATGGTTTCCGAGATTCTGCCCCTGCTGATCGTGGCACAGCTTGATGAGTTCGATTATCAGGGGGCGACGGCGATCGGCACGCTGATGCTGTTCGTTTCTTTTCTTCTGCTCCTGGCGATTAATCTGTTGCAGGCCTGGGTTCGGAAACGTCATGGCGGTTAGGAAAATTCTCATTGCCATCGCGCTGACTTTCATGACGTTGTTCCTCGTCCTGCCGCTGATCATTGTTTTTTCCGAGGCGCTGTCCGCCGGAATCGGCACGTATTTCAACGCGCTGGTGGACCCGAATGTGGCGGATGCGATTTACCTGACGCTGGTGATTGCGGCCGTCGCGGTGCCGGCGAATCTGGTGTTCGGCATCATGGCGAGCTGGTGCATTGCAAAATTCGATTTTGCCGGGCGGAACGTTCTGATTACGCTGATCGATTTGCCGTTTTCCATCTCGCCGGTGATCGCCGGGCTGCTGGAGGTACTGTTGTTCGGACTGAACGGGCTGTTTGGCGGCTGGCTTTCGGACCACAATATTCAAATTATCTTTGCGCTGCCGGGGATGATTCTGGCGACGACGTTTGTGACGTTTCCTTTCGTGGCACGGGAGATTATTCCGCTGGCGCAAGAACAGGGCAATGACGAGGAAGAGGCCGCGGTGACCTTGGGCGCCGGAGGCTTGCAAATCTTCTTCCGGGTGTCGCTGCCGAAATTGCGCTGGGGGCTGTTTTACGGCGTGCTGCTGTGCAATGCCCGGGCGATGGGGGAATTCGGCGCGGTTTCGGTTGTTTCAGGGAAAATTTTCGGGCAGACGGATACTTTGTCGCTGGCGGTTGAATCGCTGTATGAAAGCTATGAAATCCAGGCGGCGTTCGCTGTAGCGTCGCTGCTGGCGGGCCTGGCGCTGCTGACCCTGGTGCTGAAGGCGGGATTGGAATGGCGCCACCGTGATGAGATACACGCGGTACGACGGAAAAGAAGCAGCTGATGAGCACCGAAATCGAGATCGCGGGGATTGTGCGGCGGTTTGGGCCGCATACCGTACTGAATGATGTGAATCTCTCCGTGCGGCCGGGCGAGTTGCTGGCGCTGCTGGGGCCGTCCGGCTCCGGCAAGACGACTCTTCTCCGGCTGATCGCCGGGCTGGACCAGCCGGACGCCGGCACGATTTCCATCGACCGCGCCGATGCGCTGGGGCGCAAGCCAAAGGAACGCGGCGTCGGCTTCGTGTTCCAGCACTACGCGCTGTTCCGGCACATGACGGTGTTCGAGAATATCGCATTTTCGCTCCGCATCCGCAAAGCCGCGAAGCCGGAAGTCAAGGCAAGAGTGGAAGAGCTGCTAAAACTGATCCAGCTGGAAACGCTGGCCGGGCGCTACCCGGCGCAGCTTTCGGGCGGGCAGCGGCAGCGCGTGGCGCTGGCGCGCGCTTTGGCCAGCCAGCCGCGGGTGCTGCTGCTGGATGAGCCTTTTGGCGCGCTGGATGCCGTGGTGCGGCGGGATTTGCGCCGCTGGCTGCGGCAACTGCATGAGGAGATGAACATCACCACGCTGTTCGTGACCCATGACCAGGAGGAGGCTTTTGACCTGGCGGACCGGGTGGTGATTATGAACGCCGGAAAAATCTGCCAGGAAGGCACGCCGATCGAAATTTACCGCACCCCGGCGAATGCGTTCGTTCATGAATTTTTGGGCGAGAGCAATGTTTTGCCCGCGGCTGTGCGGGACGGCGTTGTTTATGCGGATGCGGGGTTTGTGATCGGTGGCGCCGCGGCGGCGGCGGATGGCAAGGTGACCGCGTATATTCGGCCGCACCATGTTTTGCCGCTGGCCAGCCCAAGCGGCGCCTGGCGGGTGCTGCGGATCGCCGCGACGGGCTCGCACGCGCGCATTAGCCTGGGGCTGGCGGAGCTGACGATCGAGGCGGCGATGACGGCGGATGCGCTGCTCGATTCCGGGCTGGAAAGTGACGCCGCGGTGGATGTTTCTTTCTCCGGCGGTACGGTGTTTGATACGGATGGGACCAGGCCGGTGAAACTGTTGGCGGCACGGAGCATTGTGACCGGGCCTGTTCAGGCCTCGTTACATGTGTGATACTAAAAATCATGGCCAATGAGCTATCAGCTGTTATTCCCGCGCAAGCGGCCGCCTGTGGATAACTTCAGAATTTGCCAATTCTAACAACACGTTATGAGAAAAACGTTTCACGTGAAGTGCTAACATTACGTCAGATACTTCAGCGTCAGCTTGATGATGGATTTGACCCGCTTGTTATAGGGCGGGAATAGCATGGGGATGGTGCTGAATCGGTCGCGCAGCACCGCGCGTTCATGGGAGAATGCCTTGAATCCAAAAATGCCGTGATAAGAGCCGATGCCGCTGTTGTTGACGCCGCCGAACGGCAAATTGGCATGCGAGAAATGCAGCATCGCCATGTTGATGCAGGCACCGCCGGTGGAGGTTTGGCTGATCACACGCTCGATGGTTTCGTCGTTCTTCGAATAGATGTAGAGCGCTAGCGGTTTCGGATTTTCGTTGATGTGGCTTATTGGCTCGGCAACGTCGCTGAAGGCGATGACCGGCAGCACGGGCCCGAAAATTTCCTCCTTCATGATCTCGCTGGCTTCGCTGACATTGGTGAGCAAGGTCGGCGCAATATATTTGCCGGCAAGTTCTGTCGCGCCGCCGGCGGCGATGACCGCACCTCCGGCCGTCGCGTCGTCTAGCAGCCGTTTCACCCGGGAAAAATGTTTTTCATTCACCATGCGGCAGTAGTCGGGGCTTGCGCTGGCATCGGCGCCGTACATTTTCGCGATGGCGGCTTTGGATTTTTCGATGAATTCAGGAAGAATTTTCTCATGCACATACAGGTAATCCGTCGCGATGCAGGTCTGGCCGTTGTTGACGAACTTGCCCCACATGATGCTGTTGGCGGCCTTGGTGATGTCCGCGGTTTCATCGACGATAACGGGGCTTTTGCCGCCAAGCTCCAGCGTGACCGAAGAGAGATGTTTTGCAGCCGCGGCCATCACGATTTTGCCCACGGCCGGGCTGCCGGTGAAAAAGATATGGTCGAAGGGCAGGCTCAAGAGCTCGGTGGAAACCGACGCATCGCCTTCAAACAGCGCGATTTCGGACGGATCGAACGCGGAACGGACAATGTCCGCCATCACGGCGGAGCAGGCCGGCGTCAATTCCGAAGGTTTGATGATCGCCGTGTTGCCGGCGCCGATCGCGCAGGCCAGGGGACCAAAAGTGAGGTTGAAAGGGTAATTCCAGGGCGAGATGATGAGGCTGACACCTTTTGGCTCGTAGCGGATGCGCGCTTGGGTGCCGAGCAGCGTGAGCGTCGGGGCGACGCGCTTGGTCCGCATCCAGGATTTCAGATGTTTCGCGGTGTGGTGGATTTCGCTGATCACCGGCATGATTTCGGCAAGATCGGCTTCCGCCTCCGGCTTGCGCAAATCCTGATACAGGGCACGGTAGATAGCGTCCCGATGCGCCAGCACGGCGGCTTCGAGTTTTTTGAGCTTTTGCACCCGTTCCGCCGTGGTGGAGGTGCGTAGACGAATCGCGGTTTGTTGTTGACGTGAGAAGACGTCCGGAATCGTCGAGCCGGCGGGCGCCGCGCCGGCGGGCGCCCCGCCGGCGGCCGCGTCGCCAGGCTGGATCATGGTGGTGACGTTCATTTTTTGCTCCTCCGCTCGGCACTTGCCGTTTACGGCAAAGGTGACCGAATGGCGGACCCTGTCAAGGATTTTGCCGCCGGCCGGTAGCGGGGTGCGGGGTTGGCGGCCCAGAGCATATCCCAGTTGCGGAGGATCAGATCGATTTTGTCGAAGACCGTGGCGAGGTCGTCCAGCTCCCGCGCGATTCGGGTCTTTTGGCTGAGGCCCTTGTGCGAGGGCTCGCCGGAAATCAGGCGGGCGCCGGCGGAAACCCGCAGCAAGCCCGCTTCCCGGCCCGGCTGCGCCAGTTTTACAGGCTGGCCGATATGGCAGATGCGGGCCGCCGCCGGATGGCCGGACAATAGCGGCGAAAGATCCGTGTTCAGCCAGAGATAGACCGCGCGGGCTTCGACGGGGGTAAGATGGCGCGACGGGTCATGTGGGGCGCGGAGCAGGAAGCTGAAGATGGTGGGCAGGCGTTCCCAGGGCTCGTCCGTGTCGTTACGGATGATTGCGGGCTGATTCAGCAGCGTCAGCGATTCCGTTTCGGCGATTTTGCGGGCGACGGTTTCGCCGAAGCGGCGCAAAATTTCGGCGCGGCTTGCGGGCCCGGTGCCGAAGAACGCCTGCATTTCGGCCAGCGCGGCGTGCCAGCGAAGGGACAGGCCGTAATTGCCGGTGGGCGGCAGCCGGTCCGCGGCCGGAGCAGAAAAGAAAAAATCGTCGCGGCCGAAATAGGCGTCCAGCCCCTCCGGCAGGGCCGCGGCTTGCAGCCGCCCGGCGATGGCGGCGGGCAGAAGGGCGGCGCCGGCGAATGGCGGGCCGGTGAAGAATTTCGAGCCGGTGATGAGCACCACCGCATCCAGCGCCAGATAGTTTCGCACCGAGGCCGGAGATAGCCGCGCCTGGCAGGCATCCACCACGATATCGAATGTTGCGCCATGCGCGGCGCGTAAGGTGCGCAGAAAATCAGGCGCCGGCGCGAGCAGACCGGTTTTTGAAAGGTCAAGTACATGCAGGATGATTTTTTGTTTTGCGCCGATACCATCCGCCACCGCCTGGGCGATCTCTGCTTCCACCGCCGCGCGGGGGCGCGTGTTACCGGCGGCGTCACGGAGGAAAATATTCGTGATTTCCGTATCCGGCCTAAAACCGGCGATGGGCGCTTCGAAGGTGACATCCGCGCCGCGTGCGGTATTCACGGCAAAATGGTGGCCACGCGCCGCCATCGGCACGCCGCGTCCGGTTTCCTCCGGGGCGATGAGGATGTTGCGAATGCGCATATCAGGTGTGGCAAGATGGGTGAGGGCCAGCGCCAATAACTCGGTATCAGTGCCGGAGGCGGCGACAACGACCGCGGCTTTTTCCAGCCCGTAAACCCGGGCGATGCCGCGGCGCACTGCAGCCAAGGATTTCGCCACCGCCTGGCGTTTTTCGCCGGTCAGCAACGCCGCCGTGGTGCGGAGACGAATTTTGTCGGCGGCGACGTAGCCGCGCTCGGAAGAGGAAGACGCCGTGGATGACGCGAATGTGATGGCCCAGGGCCGCGGCCGGTGGCTGCAACCGTAGCCGTTGAGCGCCGAGCGCGGGTCGGTTTCCAGCCTTATGTCGCCGCCGGTTTCCATCAACGCTTCGGTGGTTCCGAGCCAGGACCAGGCGGCGCGAATCCGTTCGATTTCCGCGTTCGTGGCGGCGGCAACGCTGGCAAGAACGGCGCCGGAGGGCGGAATGTCGCCCGCCATCGCGGCGACCCAGGGCGGGAGTGCGGCGCGGTCTTCCGGCGCCAGGGTCTCCAGCTCGGCATGAATGAATTGGGCGGCAGCTCGGGCAGAAGCCAGCGCGGCCAGGCCGGGCGGCACGTTTTTGCTCTGCAGAAAAGCCTGTTCGAGCGACAGCCGGAGCCAGAAATCCAGCAAGGCTGGGCGGGCGAATGCCGCGTCATCCAGCGTGGCAGGAATCGCGCGAAAGGCCGCGAATTCCGGGCGCGCGCGGGCGGCTTCCACGATCAAATGCCGTTCAACGCCGCGCAACGGAAATTTCATCTATTTTCGTCCAGGAATATATTCAAATCTTACCTTAAATGGGCATCTCGCGACAATTTGCACCTCTTGTTATAACTCAAGCATTGCAATTTCTTCATAAAATGCTTTTATGCGGCATGGATTCATTGCCTTATATGCCAATCGCCACAGGCTTGACCTTCGCGCCCTAGGCGGTGAGAATTTATTTCAAAAAAGCGCTGCTTTTTTGCTTCTTGTAGATGGCCGACCCGTTTTCACCTGTTGGTGAGCGGGCGGCGCCGCGCATTGCCGGCCGCGCCGCCGTGTAGCATTGTCGGCGAAACGATTTCCATGGCAGGCCCGATTTTGTTGAAAGATCCAGGCGTGGCGCGCGATAGGTTCATTCTTTACGGTCTGGGGTACGAGATTGTGCTCCTGCGCCCGAGCCCGAAACTGCTGCGGCGCGGCGGGCTGGATGGCAGCCAGCTTCGCGTGGAACTGGAGAGCCTAAGCGAAGGCCCGACGGGCGCCTTCGCACTGCACGAAATTTATGCGGAATTCTTCCACGATTCGTCCCCGGTCAGCGCGCGGGACATGGCCGACCGTCTCGCCACGGCGGCATCGCGGGGCGATCTGCTGGCGTTTCGCGTGACCAGCCCCACCAGCAACCGGTTCAATGATCCCGCCGCCTTCCAGCTGGCGGATTATAAAACGCTGGACGACACCGCCGTGCCGTTTACGGATGATGACGGCAAACCGGTCTTGAACATCAAGGGGGCGCAGATGCTGCGGCCGGCGGGGCTGGACCCGCATTTTTTCATCAGACAAGGGCTGGAGGATCAGGCGCTCGAACGCAGAATGATGAGCACGGAGGACGGCGGTCCCGCTATTCTTGGATATGAATTCGCGCAACTCCGCAAATTCAAACAGGGCGGCCCTTGGGACGCGCAACGCATCAACGGCAGCTTTCACGCGCAGTTCGTCGATTATGCCACGGTCATCATCGGGCTTTATGCGGCGGCGTCCGGCATGACGGAGGATGACATTCTGACGATTGAAAATGCCTACGCGGCGCTGTTCAGCCATTTCCAGCCCGGAACGGTGATGGACCAGATCTATACGCACTTACCATTCGTTAATGTATTTAATACCCGACTCGGATTTCAGCTCTATAAATCGCGGCGAATCCGCGTGGCTTCACGATGAGCGACGATGACGGATAAGCGTTTCAAGCCAGGACTGTGGTGGGGTATCGGCTTTCTTCTCCTGGCCGCGGCCAGCTTCACTGCTTGGGACAAATTACGGGACACCTGCGCGGTGACGGTGCTGGAAACCCTGCCATCGCCAGCTGGGGGCTGGAACGCGGCGGTGCGGGAATCAGATTGCGGCGGCGGGGAGACGGCGAGCGATGAAGATATCGTGACACTGGCGCCGGCCAACGGCCCCGCGGTCACGATCCTCAGCGTGGACGCCGGTGCCCAGCCGCGGCTGTTATGGACCGGGCCCGCGACGCTGCAGGTAACCGTGCCGAACCTTTCGATCCTCTCGGTCATGACCCGGCAAGCGGGGCCGGTGGGCATCGACCTGCGGTTTGACCCGCCCGACCCGGTGGCGCGGGCTGACTGGTTGCGCAAAACCGGGCTGCCGGCGGATGGGCCCCTGGAAAACTAGAGCGCGATCGTTTGAGGCGCGCTCACTTGAGCGCGCCGAAAACGTGAATCGCCCTCGTAAAAAAAGCTAGAGCGTGATCGCGCTTGAAGCGATCATGCTCTAGGTCGTGTGGACTCTAGGGATTCCGAAACGGCGTGGACTGTGATTCAAGACTGCTTTTTGGGAGGCAGGCTTGGCTTTGATGGATCGTTTGGTGTTGAGCGACGCCGATTGGGACCGGATTTCGGGGTTGATTATTGGCCGTCCTGACCAAAAAGGCTCGACCGGGCGCGACAACCGGATGTTTTTTGAGGGTGTGCTTTGGGTGGTGCGCACCGGCTCTCCCTGGCGTGATCTGCCGGTAGAATTCGGTGAGTGGAACAGCGTGTTTCGCCGGTTCAGCCGCTGGAGCCAAAAGGGCGTTTGGCAGCGGATTTTCGAGGCCATGTCGGATGATCCGGATTTCGAATATTTCATCGTTGATTCGACCATCATTCGCGCTCATCAACACGCCGCCGGGGCGAAAAAAGGGGGCCTGAAGATCAGGCAGATCAGGCGCTTGGACGCTCCCGTGGCGGCTTGAGCACTAAAATTCATCTCGCCGTGCGGGGCCTGGGCTGCCCGGTGAACTTTGTGCTGACCCCAGGCCAGAAGGGCGATGTTCCACAGGCAGCCTTGCTGTTGCAAGGCCAAAAAGCCGAGATCGTGATCGCCGATACCGCCTATGACGCCGACCACTTCCGCGCCGAAATCGAGAAAATCGGCGCCGTCGCGGTGATCCCCAACAACCCAACCAGAACCAAAAAATTCCCGCTCGATAAAGCCGCTTATAAGGAACGGCACCTCGTCGAATGCTGCTTCAGCAAGCTCAAACAGTTCCGCCGCGTGGCAACGCGGTACGAGAAAACCGCCAAAAACTATCTTGCCGTCGTGACACTCGCAGCAATCATCCTATGGATACGTTAACTGTCCACACGACCTAGCCTATGCGTCCCGATGAGTTGGGATAAATCGTGCGGCGAACCTTTATACGCCTTGCGCCCCCTCTATCTCAATGCATGGCGTTGCGCTGTATCACTTGCCGCCAATAAGAAAGGCTAAAAGCGTGGCTCTGAAAAACGGATAGTTGATGCAAGGTCCCCGGAGTCAGCTTAGAAACATGAAGATCAGTTAAAGCGCGTTTTTGACCTACGCTCAAACCAGTGGCGTGTACACCAGTCATTGCCGCTATACCGCCCAAATTAAACGACGCAATTTGGGGAGCGGAAAATTCGGGTAGTTGCCGCGCGGAAATTGCTTGCATCTGGGCCGAAGTGATAGCCGTGATCGCTGCATCGGGGATTGCGAGGAACTGCATTTTTGATATTGCAGCAATATTCGACGGGGTGATCGCTACCATGTCCGCCGCCTTCAGACCAGACAATGCGCTTGGTGTGAGCGCAGCCCTCTGTCCCAGCGTAAGCCGATTTATTTCTGCAGGTTCCAAGCCGCCGAGTCTGGCCGAAGTAAGCGCCGCGATCTGCGTATCGGATAAACCGGCAATGTCAGATGCAGGGAGCGCTGACATTTTTGCGCCATTGAAAGGCGAGATATGTTGGCTGATTAGCGCCTGGACTTGAGGGACGCTGGGGCTGGCGAGTTGAGAGGGGCTCAGGGTCGCATCGACAATCATTACCCCATTCACGGGGCGCGGCAACTGCACGCCGCGCCCCCCGCCCGCGTTGCCCTGATATTCCGGCTTAATTGATAACGTCGGTAAATCAGCCAAAGTCAGCCCGGCGAAGCTTAAATACTCGCTTAGACCCATGGTAACCGTGCTCGTTGCAATGAGCGTCAGGGCCGCGGCGCCGGTTGGAGCTGTCTCCATATGCCAGCTATATGTCCATCCCGTCCCACCTATGCCGGCAAGCGACACCGTATCGCCGACATGAAAATTGATGATCGTATCCCATGTTGAAACGCCGGTCACATTGGCGTCGGGCAGATCAAATGTATCATTGCCAGTGCCGCCAATCATGGTGGAGCCACCGGTGCTTGCTACAAAAACATTATTGCCGGATGTTGCGGTAAGTTCGGTCGCGGCCGATCCGCCGCCAAATTCCCAGTTCGCGCCAACCGGAGCCGCCAGGCCGATGCTGTCCGCCCCGGTATATATGTACTTATCCTGAATTCCTGAAATCGGGCCGTTGTAAACCGAACCATCCGCCGTTCCACCCCCTTGACTCGTATTGTCGTAATAAATGATTTGCGGGTTTGTATCGACCTTCGTACCAGGTGACGTGGCCGCAGTTGGGCTGTAGGTTGCGTCCAGGTTTGTTACGACATTTACAGCCGATACCTGAATGCCGACCGTCTCTTGCGCCACGAGGCTCACAGCACCCGCCGCGTTGGTCACCCCGGTATCGACCGTCGCAGGACCTATATAAACGCTGCCCAGCGTCCAATTCGCGAGATTCAAAAGATAGGTCTTTTGCGCGGGGGAAAAATTCGCATACGCAATAACCAGCGTGTTGTAGACATATTGGTTGACGTTATAGCTTAAACTATCCGGATTGGCGCCCGCATCCGCCGAAAGCAATGCGAGCGACGGATCCCCGGCCACCAGCGTCGACGAAATAAATTGCGCCGCCGGATCGTTGGTGGGCAGTGCCCCGGTCTCATAGTCAGCAAGCGCCGGAGAATCCGATGTCCACGGAACAATCTGTACGAACCCGGAAAAAGCCGGCAAGCCCCCGGCACCATTGAAGTTTACGGTAATGCCGATATCGAACGTGCCGAATACCGTCCCCGATGTCGCATATTGTGCCGCCAGCGCAGGCGTCGCGAAGGTGATCTTGGATTGAGCAAGCTTCACGTTGAGCGAGATGGCTATCGGGTGCGACAAATTGGAGTTGGTTGCCGCGGGCGACGACAAAAACATATCCGCTTCTTCGATTCCCCCCGATGAGGGCGGTAGCGTCGTATTGCCATCGGTCAGATCGTACACATCGCCGCCGCCCAACGCGGCCGTATTCTGATACATTGCAATAGCTGCGGTTGTATCTGGCTCCGTCCAGGAATAGACCGCATTCCCGTAAATCGGATCATAGGTCGATGGGCTATTCTGCGTAAAATTAGCCGGGTTTATATAAACAGGCTGTGCCCATTGAGCAATAAACCACAGCGACTGTGCCTGCGCAGCCAATACGGCCGGTACCGTAAAATAATCCGCCCCGTAATTTGTAACGAGTCCATTACCAAATTCATCGACCAGTCCATTACTCGGATTCGGCAGGATGGAGACGGTCTGCGACATGCGATTATCCTTGAGGGCGGCCAGGCCGACATCGATCTGTTATATATCTATCGCGCGCCTGCCACCGTCAATACGCAATAGCCGCCGTCACTGGCAGCTAATGTGAGCAGACCTCTCTGATTGGGAAAACGGGATGATGATTGCGAGCAAGCGCCCAGATCAAGTGTGTGCGAGCGCCGATGATTGCAAGCGCCAACGATTGGAGACATGGAAACGCGGAACATGAATAGGTCAACAGGTCTCTGACGCGTAGGGTGGCCGCGGCGCTGTTGGGCGATGGCGACCAGAAGCGAAATTTGCACGAACGAAAAAGAGGTTTGATGAGCCGGATTCGGCGAAGTATCAGAGCGGCGGTCAGACACGTATATCATGCTGAATCTCACGGCGCCGGAATAAACAAGTGCCATTACATGATTCGCGGCCTTGTTGTCTTTCCTAAACGCTGGTAAGCGAAACGAACTATCCGGGACAAAAATCAAGGAAAGGTTAATTTGAACACCCTCTCGCGGAGACGGAGCCAGCGCAAGTTTTTAGCGGAAGACCACGCAGTGGATTAGTGGGGCACGGTTCTTCAAATTTTCTTCCGTCCTCGCGCTCTTACCGTAGGATTTTACACAAGCCATGCGCTGAACCAACGGTCGATTAGATCCGCCGAGGCTCGGCTAATGACCGGAAGGGAAGTGCCGCCGAGAGGTAACTGGGTGCTGACACCATCGCTTGGCCTGTCCGGTGAGCGCAACTTCAAGCACGGCCTCGCCGGAAAAGGATGGCAGGGCGATGCGCGCGGCGCCTTTTGTCCACCGATGCCCGCCTTCCGTATCATGAAAACCCTCATGCGCATCATCATCGAGCCGTACGACGCGCCGTGCGCTACCAACGATTAGTGCCAGGCTGGCCACCGCGACGCCGAGCACCCGACGGTCGCGAGGGTCGGCGGAAGTCTCAGCCGGCACGCCAGTCGAACTCACCAGCTGCACGTCTCGGGTACCCGCCGGCAGGACAAATAGGAAGTGACTCCCGGCCGTCTCGCTTGGCCGGATACGCTCCCGGCCTGCCTTCACCACCAGGTCAACATCGTCGCGGACCACGAAGCCGAGCGTCAGCGCCCGATCTAGCAGGCGTTGCCGCACCGCCGTGACAACCGGGCCGGAAATAAGCAAAGGCGCACATGCGTTTTCCCGCCGGAGGCTCAGGAAGTCCGGATGCAGCACCATCGGCACGGCATCGCTCTCGAACATCGCACGGTTGCCGCTTTCGAGATAGCTTTCCGCCGGCAAGCCTTCCGCCAGCACCACGTCGTGCCGTTCTAGTTCGATGTGGTGATAGGTGATATAGCGAGGACTTCTATCGACGATCACCGTCACGCCATTCACCAGGGTTTTCGCTTCAATCAGATAGCCGTCTATGAACAGGGCATGGTCCGGCGAGAGGACCAGGTCGCGCTGCGGCAGACCGGGCCCAAAAGCGCCGGCCAGAATACGTACCGGCTGTACTTTTTCGGGCATGGCGTGGCGGGCAACATCGATGCTTCGCTGGCCAACCCAGATGACTCGGCCCAGGTCTTCGCCGCCTGCTCGGGCCGTGATTACTTCATTCCCGGCTTTGATCTGTTCCACAGCAATTTCGCCGTCCGGTGTAAGGATGCGCGTGCCGGAAACGAAGCATGCCACCTCCGTCACGGAAGTTATTAACCCACTTGTGCTGCCACTGCTTAGAGTATAATCTCCAACAATCGTTCCCGAATCGTTGAGGTCGTTCAATTCGGTGCCGGTGCCACTCGGATCGTCGATCGTGGTGAAGCTGCCCGCACTTTCTATGAACCCATGGCTGCCACCATGCGAATCAAGATAAAAACCGATAACCTGTCCTTCATCGTTGATGCCAAAAGCGGAAGTTCCATTTCCATCTGCCGCGGGGTCATCAATGGCCGAGAAGCTCCCTCCCTTATCAAGGAACCCATGAGTGATGCCGTTGCCATCTGTATAAGTTCCGACAAACTGGCCCAAGTTATTGATGCCATCAAGACTACTGCCCTCAGTACCATTCGGGTCGTTCACCGTTGTAAAAACACCATGGCTTTCGACGAACCCACTTGCGATGCTTGAACCTGTAGTGAGATAGTAACCGACGACGATGTCAGAGTCATTGATCTGTTCTGCAGTCGTGGAGGTGGCAAGCGGGTCGGATAAGGTTACATAGGTACCGCCATGTTCAACGAAACTCTGTGTAGCCCCTGAATTGTCAGTAAACGTACCCACGACTAAGCCAGAATCATTAACACCCAGAGCCTGACCGCCGCCGTTCGCTAAATCGGCATTCGGATCAAGTAAAGTGGTAAAGGTGCCAGAAGATTCTGTATACGGTTGCAGATCGCCATCTGCGTCAGTGTAACTTCCGACGACGGTGCCACTATTATTTATACCAATCGCGTACTGATCTCCAGCGGTTCCGGCCGGATCATTTAGATTAGTTGTGCCAGTCATAGATTCCACTTCCCACTAATCGCTAAAGCGTTCCGGACGAAAAAGTAAACTTCGTTATTCTCTTATGACCGTGTGGTTGGGGCGACCAGCCAATTCGTACGCTGAGGCAAAACTGCTCTAGAAGCAAGGCTTTCAAAACGCTTTTCTAAAATGCCCCGGATGGGTCTTATGGTGTTTTGCACCGAAGCGGAAGTCGACCTTGACGGCGCGCACACCGGCACATCCCGCCACGCCGGCGAGCGTTTGGCAGCGTCCTACGCGATTTTGCCCATGGTCAACGGCGCCATCATCGCGCCTGAATTCGGCGTCCCAACGGATGCGGCCGCCAAGGCAGTTCTCGCGCGGCTGTTTCCGGATCGGGAATTAGTCTTACTGTGTCATAAACTCTTGCCCGATTCGAATGTGATTTGCGGTGTTGAAGATTCTTAACCGTGGACGCGGGTTATGGGTCTCAAGTCTGGCCGGCGCGGCAGCGAATCACGTTTTTCGGCCTATGTAGAGGCACTAAGTTCGGCGCTTGGTCATGCCGACCGGGCGTTGCCGTTTCATTCGTATTGCGCGGGACTGCTGCTGCCGGGTGATCGCAAAAGCGTTGAGCCGATGGCGGCGCGCGTGCAGCCCGGCCGGGTGCAGGCGGCGCACCAGTCGCTGCACCACTTTGTGGCAAAATCCGATTGGTCGGATGATACGGTTGTGGCAGCGGTGCGGACGCGTGTCCTGCCTTTTATCGCCAAGCGCGGTCCGATCCGCGCCCTGATCATCGACGATACAGGCGTGCCGAAGAAAGGCCGGCACTCGGTTGGCGTGGCGCGGCAATATTGCGGGCAGCTTGGCAAGCAGGATAA
>Ga0116229_10010169_pt1 | contig 14175 bp, 6 predicted proteins | sample S1TSphgellanicum_3_FD_87313 | JGI IMG/M metagenome (GOLD analysis project Ga0116229, IMG submission 87313) | Host-associated microbial communities from peat moss isolated from Minnesota, USA - S1T2_Fc - Sphagnum magellanicum MG | ecosystem: Host-associated > Plants > Peat moss > Unclassified...
ATACACACGCGAGGAGAGACACTCGCCGAGCGAGGTGGCGACTCAAACGTGAAAACAACCAGCGGCGGCTAGGCAGAAATAGCTACACATTCTGCGCTGGAATGGGCGCAGATTTCCCGACGCTGCTGCATAAACAACACTCCTGAATTTTTTGTCCGATTCCATTGCGTGTGGTGCAGCAGATCTGAGATTTTACTACCGTCCAAATTCCACACCCCCTTTCGCCGTCCCCTGCTTTTTTCTTTTTTCTTTTTTTCTTCATTTCTGGCTTTTCTTTTCTCTTTCTCTTTTACCTTTTCACATCTTTAGCCCCCTTAAATTGTCCAAAAACGATGTGTCTAAATCCAAATCCAATTTCTGAGGTATGTCCATCCACTACCTGCCATGCACTTGCTACTCACACTCCTCCAAATTTAACCCCGCACTCACCTGTCCGCCCACACCCCCCTCCCCCCCTTCTCCTCTCTTGACCCTTGAGTTGGGTTACTTATATTCATACTAGTGTAAGGTAAAGCGCAAGGGTGAGGGAATTACCAAAATAAGGGCCTGCATGGGGTGGCAGTCAAGTGCTGCCCAAATTTCTGTAATGCCCTTGCGTGCATGCTTTATTGAGCATAAAGAGTGACCTCGTACCTCTTTCCCCATGATACCCGTTTGTATATAACAAGAGCAAAAAGAAGAATGCCTGGCATTAGGAAAGCAAAATGCCCACAGAAGCAAAACTTTTGATTTTTCAAAAGCCTAATGGGATTTTATTCTTTGCAAGGTGCTCTCTAGATACACTAGAAATCTCATATGATAAGGAAAAGAGTTGTGGGTCAGGTATTTAATATTTGGATACTCAGAATTTAGTTGCTTTTATGCTCTTCAAACCTTTACACCCTTTTAGTGAAATGGAATCAACATTTATTACTATCAAAAAAATTGGGTTGTTCTTTGTATGGGGGTTGGGCATATATAGTTGGAGGTTACGTATTCAATGTTTGTCAAATATGCAAAATTTAGCTTTTTTATGCTCTTGAAACCTTTAGACCCATTACATGAAACAGAATCAACATTTGGTATTAACAAAAAACTTGGGTTATTTTTTTGTATGGTGGCTAGGCATATATAGTTGTAGGTTATGTATTTAAAATTTGCTCGATAATATGAAAAATTTAGTTGTTTGATGGTTTTGAAACCTTTACACTCTTTTACTGAAATGGAATCAAAGTGGGATCAATCACATTAATTCACAACAAGTGTAATCAATGTTTGGTTTTTTTAATTTTTAAATAATAACTTAATTTCATGTTGAAATTATTGGATTTATTTATAAATAACATTCATAGTAGGGTAAAAATGTAGTCAAAAGAGTCATTCAAGTGAGGGGACATTTTTTTAAATTATATTTTTGTATGTTTAAAAGATCGTAAGTGAAGCATAATAGTTTGAGTTACTCTAGTTGTTTTTACATATATTTTTCATTAATTGTAAAATTTACATTTTCAAAACATGACACAAATCAAAAATGTTTTTGCATGTTCAAAGCACTAAAACCTCAAAAATGAAGAGTCCTTATTTTTTCAAACATCCATTTTTTTTAAAAATCAAATGTGCACCATTCTTTTCAAAAATTGAAGAGGATTTTAATATTGATGATTAAAAAGGCAAAAGGACTCGAATTAATGAAAATTGTTTTTATAACCTATGTGAACACATTTGGCTTAAAAATGCTTTTGACCCTAAAAATGATGGATTTTGAAAATGTAATTTTAACAAAAATTGTTCATGTTTATATAATAAAGGGCATGAATGCATAATATACATGATATAAATCAATTTGTAATCAAAATGTATTTATAAAATATAGTGTTAAAGGGAATACTTGAACTACAAATTTTAAAATTATAAATCAAAACAAAAATGACATGTGTGATGTGAAGTCCTTATAAAACAACTTTTACTTTGGCACCCCTTGTTCCTTTAACCATGTTTTCACCCAATATAATGGGAATATGTGAATAAATTTGAAATAAATTTAATAAATTAAAATACACAAAAAAAAAAATTTAAGCATAATTTGTAACCATTAATTTTTAAGTAATAAATATATATTTTTAAAACTTGATTTTTTAAAAATGACATTTTTTGAAAATGAAAACATTTTGATACAAACCTTAACATAATAATTCAAAAATGTTAATGATTTAAAAATAAATTTATTGAGATATTTCAAAAATATTTCAAGAGTGTACAATTGCCAAGGAAATGACCTTGGATCCTTTTATCATGTTTGCACCCATCAACATTTGGGGGTGAAAGCACATTAAAGTGGAATACATAATTCTATCACAATTTGTTGGATTATCAATCATGGGCCATGGGACAAAATATAAATGAATAATGTGTGAAAAGGACTCAAAAAATAATATTACATGTGATATGATCACATTGTATGAATTTTATAAATAGATTTTGAATTACCATAACATATTGGACTTTTGAAATGCCAAAAACCCAACATCATAGTCCATATCATATGATTATGGACTCATTATATTTACTAAAATGCTTATTTGAATGATTTCTTTTGATATAGAAAATAGGGTGCAAATTTTTTAAGGTGCACAAAAGTCTTGTCACAACATCACCCTTTTTTGTATTTTTTACCTAGTTTTTTTTAACCATGTAAAGACACATTTATGGATGATTATCATGGAATCTAGAATTTTAATAATAAAAATATAGTCCTTCTAAAATTTTTGACAACTTTTGATTCAATATTTTTTATGGGGATCAAAATATAGGGTAAAAAATAACTGTAGTAAAAACTAGGCCCTTTTCATCCTGTGGTACACCTTAAAGGATTTTCACCCAATAGTGTGATGCCACTAATACAAAAGAAGATAATTTTGAAAGATTTTGAAAATCATAAATTGAGATATACAATGAAATATGGATTTCTTTTTGTAAAATATTTTATTCATTTGAATTAATAATTCAACTTTTCAATTTTTAAATGTAAATTTTTGATACAATTATTTACAATTGATAAAGTCTAAAAATCAAAATAAAATTAGTTAACCTTGTCATATGACTTCTGCAATATAATTGACTCTGCTATAGTATAAAATGGATTTTTATTTTAACATTAATATGGACTCCACATATGTTGGAAAATATTCCACTTTAGTTTGCTTTCATCCTTGGCCCACTTATAATGAAAACATTTGGGTAGTTTTTTCTATACGAGAAAGACATATAGTTATGAGTTATGTATTCAATTTCTTGATACAAATAATATTTGTTTCATGCTCTTGAAACAACTTTTACACCTTTTTATTGAAATGGAATCAACATTTGGACCTACCATGAAAAAAAAATAGTTTTTTTTAAAATAAAGGAAGGGCATGTAGTTGTGGGTTACATATTCAATTTTTTGATAGAATAAATATTTGTTTCAGGCTCTTGGAACAACTTTTACACGCTTTTAGTGAAATGCAATCAACATTTGGACCTATTATGGAAAAAATTGGGTTATTTTTTGTTGTATAGGGAAGGCCATCTTTTATTTGAAAGCCCTAGTTTCCCATCCCACAAAATGAATGCCCTTTGACATTACCCTTCCCTTTCATGTAAAACATTAATGTAATCTAGAAGGAAACTATTGTTGAGACAACCATATAAATTTGCAAGGTATTTACCTTGAAACCTACTATAAAGTTATGCCCACACATAAAATGAAAACATTTGTTTTACATGCTTTTGAAACCTTTTACACCCTTTGGTAAATTTGTTTGGAATTTTTGAAGTTTTGGAACATTTTTGGAAAATGTTTTTGAAAAATCTAAACTTTCATACTCCCACACTTTTTGGAACTTAATGTATGTGTCTCCATATCCAAAAACACATATGGGAAGTGTGATGTATTATTGTAATGTAATTTGCAACTATCAAATAAAATGGAAAAGCAAAAGTTGATCAATAGCCAAATAAGTTCAACTCACTACAAAAAAATCATTGTTTTTCAAAAGGCTAACTTGATTGAAAGGTATGTCTGTTTTGACTAAAGGTTTGGGGCATGAAAAGACATGTTACATTTGACTAAAATGACCTTTTTGACCAAGTGTCAAGTCAAAAATCTAGTCAAAATGAACAAACATCCATCAAATTGGCCATATTGAATGGATAGGGTTTAGTCAAATCAACCATCTTAATTTGAACTTTAGTCAAATTTACCATTATGATTTCACATTTAATCAAATGAATCATACTCATTTGATGATTTAACATACTTGTTAAGCCTAGTAGGCTACCTACCTAACCTAACATAGCTAGTAGGTTAGGCTAAGCTTAAATTACCTATTTAATTTAACATAATTAATAGGCTAGTAGGTTACTTGTTAAGTAACCTAGTTTGTAACCTAGCCTAAACCTACCTAGTAGGCTATCTAAGATGTAGCCTAAGACTATTAAAAAATTTATTAAGTAGTGTAAACCTTTTAGGTAGGTATCTTAGGTGACTTAGGTTTATTAGGTAAACCTATATATTATTTGAGTGTAAGTAGCCAATTAGTTTAGGCCTACTATAGGTACATAGCCTAGGCCTTCTAAGTACATAACAAAGGCCACCTAGGTTTAGTAAATAGGTAGCCTACCTATTAGTTAATTGAGTAGCTTAGGCCACTTAAGCCTATTAAGTAGGTAGCCTTATCTAGGCTATCGAAGTCTACTCAGTAGCTACGTAGCATAATTAAGCCACCTAGGCCACCTAGGCCTATTAGTTACGTACATAGCCTAACCTAGGTTATTTAGGTCCACATTAAGTATGTAGTTAAATAGGTTAAACCACCTAAGCTTACTAAGTAGGTAGCCTAGTAATTTAGTAGGTAGGTATCCTAGGCTATGTTTATTAATAGGCTAGTAGGTATAACCTACTAAATTACATATAGGCATAGGTAGTTTATTAAGTAGATATTTAGTGGGTAAATAAATAAATAAGTTTTTGGCATTAATTATTAGGTTTATTAATTAGGTAGGTTGGTAGGTGGGGTACTAGGGTAGGGTAGGTAATTAATTAATTAATTTTTTCATATTAATTTTAAATTATATATATATTTGGTCATTACGCAAATTATATTATTGTCATGATGGTTCAGTAAAAAAAACCTAGTAGAAAAAACTCAGTCAAAAAGAATAAACAAAAATATTCAATCAAAATGGTCAAGGTCAAAATGACTTGTTTAATATGGCACTTTGGTCAAGTTGGATAGGGGGCAAAAAAACCATATGGTGGAAAGTTTTGACCGAAATTCCTAATCAATTTTTTTTTGTTTTGGAACATTTCCATATAAAAGTTAACATGTTCATGCAACAACAACAATAGTAACACTCTTTTCTTTCTTATGGACTTGAAAAAAATTCAAAACCTTTATTTCATATCATGGCACAAAGCTCCTGAACCAATTCACAACTTCTTTTGCCTTACAAACACATTTTGCATCATGAGAAAATGACCAAGGAATTGTTGTTTGCACCACAACTTTGTTGATGCCAATCCTATGGGGGGGGCATATTCATAATCAAGGTACCCAAAAGGTCTAACAAATTTTTTTTTGTAAAGGACTATTTTTGATTTTTATTACATTTACTATTTCATGATTATAAAGGATTGATATATGAACATAACTAGAATGATATCATGTTAATCTATTCAAAAAATTTAAAAATAAATTGGATATAATACAGATGTCCTTTTGAATCTTTGTCTTAATTGTAATTTTCATCTTAAAGGAATCAAAAGGATGTATTAAATAATGTAATTGACTTCAATTTTCTTTTATGGATAAGTAATGCATACATCTATGTTTGGCAATGTTCATATAATGCATTTGATTAAATAATATACAATATAAGAATTTTGAAAGCTACAATATCCATTTTGAAAAGGCAACAAGGAAAATGAGTCCTTTTTTTTCCATTTGGTTGATTTTTTGTATTCATTAGGTTTAGAATTTGTGGCCCCAAATGTCAACAAAATGTGTAGGAAATTTTCATGCAAGAAAACATGTTAAGTTGTATATAAAAATTTATGTACTCAGTTTTTCCATTTCTGATTTTTTACTAAAATATTTATGCATAATTACATACACATGCGAGAAATCATCACCACCATGAAAATTATCATAATTTGAATTATTCAATATCTCTCATTTAAATTTATTCCATTTAATTTTATTTTTTAAAGTAGAAAAAATAAAGTCCTTGAGTCATACGGTAAAAAATTGGTACCTTGATTGTGAATATGCATTGGGGACAAATATCTGTTCGGACAGTAACTCATGAAATTATGTCATCTTGATCATCCTTTAATGATGGTTCCAACAGCAAGTCCATTCAAGTCTTGAAGCTCTCACATAACTAAAGTTCATTGATTAGTCATGCTCGTAATCCAACATTAAATTTTGTTAAAACTGCAGCACCTTAGGATATACCAAATTTCTTGTAGCAGAAATATGCTGCCAAGATAACATCAAGCTTTATATTTTTGGTCCCAATGTGTTTTCGTCAGTAAAATGTGCCTTCAAACAAAAGATGTATCCTTTCTCATAATTTGACCAACCACCTTAATTTGATAGTCCAATTTTCAAACTTGAAATAGGATACAAACTAATTTAAAATTAACAAAGTTCAAGCTTTTGTACACAAATGTACACTGATGACACTTTTGAGGTGGTTTAAAAGTATACAAACGCTTGTTGACCACTCTAGGTGTTTGTCCTAACTCCCACCCATGATCTAACAAAAGCTCATGTACTAACAAAAGGGGAAAAGAAGAATATCAAATGTGAGGTTTAACAATGAAGTGATGCCAACTATGGTCAATGTAACAAATATCTAGTGTCTAAAATTCTGAACATGAATTCAACTTCAAGAATTCCTTTTTTTTTTGTTTGGTTTGATGATGAGATTTGAAGTTCATGGGGGGGGGGATGCAAAATGTCATGATGTTGAAGAAGCTGAAACAGATCTCACAAATCCATTAAAGTCTATTAATGTGAAACATCACATGCTATTTGCCAATTTCAGTTACAATTAAGGCGTAGAATGGCCTGTGAATTGAGATTGCAACCAAAACTTAGTGTGGCAATTTCAAGTTTTTTCTAAGTTGATAACTTGAGCACCAAGGATGTAAAAAGTTCACATGTCAACTCATGAGTCATCAATGTAGAATTTCTTTTCAATTCCATCATGCATTGCATTGAAATGTTGAAATTTTTCTAAAAAATATATATTTCAAAAATAATAATTTTGCTAATGAAAATATAGAATCTTTCAAAAGGATCTAAAATCTTCTATTTCTCACAATTTTTGAAATAAAATAATTAGACACTGAAATGTTGAACTTGCCATGGTGCTGAGGTACTGTGGTAAGATCAATTTACAGAATTTCTCATGATCATCTTTCTCGAGCTCAAAAACTCTTATATTTTTGCAAAATTGAACCACAATCTTTGACTTACAAAGCTGCTGTGCTTTCCTTCACAAGCTTCACATTTAGTCTTCTTTGGCAAAAGCAAAAGTCTATGGTAAAAACTATGCCAATAATATACTTATTACCAGGGTTTTGCTTGAGCAATTTTGTGCTAGTTGGAAAAAAATTAAAAGGGGGAAAAAAATTCAATGCTTTTTATGGGGTTTTTATTGCTAGAATAAAATAATCTTGTGATTCTTTTATCGAGCAAAAAATAAGCAACAAATTTGTATAGTAGGTTCTAGTAGATAATCTTGGGATCTTTTTATTTCTTTACTTCCATATCTTCTCTACCACCATTGGCTAAATCTTCTTGTGGTTGATTGCCACTGTGGCCTAAATAAAAAAAATCAGTGTTTTCAGGGTTTTGAATTGTCAAATTTTTGGGAAGTGCTTTTTTTGTAAGTCAACAAATTTCTATGTTAGGTTTTACTAGGTAGCCAACAATATAAAAGGGTCCTTCTATCTATTTTCTTTCCTTTATAACCAAATTTGGCTAAATCTTCTTATGGTTGATCACCATTTTGGCTAAGTCTTCTCATGGATCATGGCAACTTCAAGTAAAAATTGGGGGGGAAAAAAACATGGCTTACTATCTGCAATGGCATTAGATTTGAACTTTGCTTTGGTTACAAATAAATTACTTATACTTGAACATGTGTACCCTACACTAAATCCTGCATTCTCAAGCCCCATAAAAGTGAAGTGTTTTAGATGCACCATTTTTGGGTGAATTAGACATCTAGATCGAAGTGCAATTCAAGCTACAAAAAGTGTAGTGGTATGCGCATAATCCACACCTAGGAAAAATGAAACCAAGAAGCAAAGCAATTGCACTTCCTTGTTGGAATTTGAAGCCTAAATTTCACTAATTGTAAGAGACCAACACCCACAAGCAAAGAAGTTCCCATTTCCTTGTGAACAAATTGAAATTGAAAACTAAATCTCACATAATGTAAGGGACAAAAACCAACAAGCAAAAAGAAGGTTTCCTTTTCCTTTGTTTGAATTGAAGCCTCCAAACCCACATCTATTTATCTATTCAAAAAGGTAGTTTGTTTATTTTGTTTTTGTTTTGTTTCTTATGTTGAGATTTCCCAAACCACAGCACTTGGGCAGTTCACTCTTTGGTATGGGTTGAAAGCTGTTATGAGTACATGTTCCACCAAGGTTGTTTCATCATGTTTAGACCTACTACTATTGTGCAAGAGTTATTGAATAATGAATAGTTTTGTAATTGAAAATTCAAAAATTCAAACCTCAAAAATTTAACAGAATAGCGATGCACTTTTGGTACTGTTGAAGATGACAGGATTTCTTAGAGGTGATTTCATAAATTTTAGATCTAAGGTACTAGAGATATTGAGTTTTGAGTGATTTTTGTCACTAGAAATTAATTTTTAAAAATCATTAAAAAATTCACAATTTAAAGTGTCCTGTAATTCCTTGCACATCTTTGGAGTTGGGTGGTTTGAGTGTCATGAAGCAAGACTTTAAAATCTTAAAATAAAATTTTGCACAACTTGTTTCTCAGGAAGTTAACCCCTGGAACATGAAGGTTCCCGAAAAAAAAAAGCCCCCATAAGTTTTGGGCTCCCTATAATTTCAATTATCAAGATACTATCCTCTCAAATTGAAGCTCTGTTGTTATCAGGTTGACAATATATTTTCTTGGTCATAATGTAATATATAGCCAAGAATATCCTAGGCTAAACAACATCAATTCAAAAAAATTTAAAACTTTAAAAAACCCAAAAATTTGATGAAACCTCACAAATGATAACCACACAAAAACTTGGGTATGCAAAAGTTGAACTACCTAGTATTTAAGTATGATGGCCCCTTTCAACAACCTGGATTTGGAGGATATTTGTCATCCCACTCAAATACAAGTCACAAGTCACCAACACTAGTCACAATCAACCTACCACTACTAGAACAAATAACCCTGAGTCAAGGTTTCAACGAATTGGATGAATCAATAATTTGATATAAAAGTCGATTTATTGTTCACAACTAGCAAAAGCCATAGGTATGATGAACAGCCAATGTGCATGTGAGTTTGAAGAACATTCCAACATACAAAATTTTGATACCTCATGATGGGTTCAAAGTTGGTCTGATTGGGGCTACAACAGACCAACCTAGCCAAGGTTGTCGAAATATCATTGGTGACTGACCAAGAGTTGGGTAGGGTTGCATCAAGATGTGAGAAGAATGACAAGTAGGCTCTTTGTCAATCATGACCTAATGAACAAGGGGATGCATCAAGGCATAAGAAAATTGATACAAAGCCACACATGACTTGAGGGATTCTCCATCCTCTAAAGATAACTGCCTTTTTTTTTGGTAGTGAGTCTCCTAATTACCACAAGTGCAGCTCTGCCTGCAGCTAGCTTAGCTGGGTGCTGCTAGATTAATCAAACTCAGGATTAATAATTAAACACTCAGATCTTAATCTGGATTAGAGACCTCAATATAAATTACAGTGCCAGGCCGCTCATGAATTACTAATCAATAAGATGAGGCCTGCAAGTATAGAATATCATATATTACTAGAATTAATTCCAGGATCACCAGCTGCAATAGATCATATATATTAATTATATAACTTAGCTAGTTTGTCCAGGAATTAAGGAAATAATTTAATAGTAGTAAACTTAATATACTTACAAAACGAAGTTGCTGGGCCTGCTCATCATTTCACACATATATGAACCTCAGAGATATATATACCTGGCTGGTTACACATGCAAGATCAGTGCACGCATCAATTAGTGAAGTTCAATTGATCTTCAAATCTCTGTTTTGATGTAAATATTATCCTAAGACTTTCTCTTTTCAGATGGATTTAATTTGTCAATTTTGGAGGTTATTAATCATACTGTTGATGATTCTCAATTTGGAGAATCAATCACTGATCATACTGCATGTATGAGTCTGGGCCCAGAGATCATGACTAATTCAGGCCCAGCTCCAAGGTTTGATGATGCCAACCAGCACTCCCAGGAGAATTTATAAACATGTATTCACCAGTCGATCATATTAGTGTACATAGTGTACGCTTGGGGGAGACCAAGGGCTTTACAAGTAGGCACAAGTGTGGTACTTTAGATTGATTTTTGCATTTAATTTCTCTGCAGGCGACACATCTAGTTCTAACATGGTACAAATTACAATGTAATTTTCTTAGTAGTTTTCACAAATTTTGTATGTGTACAACAGTGGTTACAGTGAAGATCTGTCTAGTCCCAGGACGAAAATCTTGAGACATTCAAGGACAAATTTCTAGCCTGTATTGAGCTCAATTTGTGGGGTAGGGACTTTTGTTCAAAGACTTGACACCCATTTGCACAGGCTTTGACATGTTTTTGCACATCTGAGACTAAAATTTGCATGTTCTGTAGTTTGACTATCAGATGTGAACCTAGGAGCTCTGTGTCAATTCTTCTGCACTTTGCAGCCAAAAACTTCTGGTCCACACAGAGTTTTGAAACCCATGATGTTGAGACAACCTACTGTTGGGAAGTAGTCCTCGCCATGATGTGGAATTTAAGTTCTCCCAACCTAGAAATAGTGCACAGTTTATTACACCATTTATCATCTTGTACACCCATGGAACTGTCATGTCCAAGTCATTCTTCAAGAGTTCTTATCCTTCTTGTTGGTCGATCTCCTCAATATTGCCCTCATTTGTGCCTGGCTATGTGCACCTGTTGGATGTTGAATGTTCTGCCTGACCTACCTTCCTAATACCTCTATACCACCACTGAACACCACTTTGCAACAACATATTGCTGTCAACTAAACAAAGTGGCACTGGTAGTTGTAATTTGGTCAATCTCAACCCTCAAGACCTAGACATTAGGGTGGACCTCTTTTCAGTTTATTTTTGACCTTTTTTAATGTTTAATGCATAAACATCAGGGAAAAACAAAAATACACTGAAAAGCAGACCAAATTGGTGCATCTTGATGTTTAGGGGTTAAGAGCCTAAACCATTATTATAATCATTTTACCTTTATTCAAAACCTTAGGTAGATGTATGGTCCAATTTATTCGTCTATGAATGAGATTACAAATCAAACTGTTCAATTCAAAGTTTACACAACCAGGATTCTTCCAAAATCAAACAAGGGGATCTCATGCTGAGAGAAAAAACCAGATTGAGCTCATACAGGACCAGGCAAGTGCTGTCCAATCTGAAGCTTCAACCATGTCCAGTACTCACATTCCTCTGAAGTGAGACAGCCTTTGTGCCATTGTGTGTACTTGATAGTTTTAGAGAACCTGCACATGGAGCTCTTGCAAAGAATATTAATTAGTATTCAAGCAGGTTGCTTCCCGGTCTTTTCCTTAATCACAAACAACTATGGCTATGGGTGGAGCTGAAAAAGCAAAAGGATGTGTGGACTATTTACATGACATTTTAGCAATCTGACATCTGTTTTCTACTTGCTGGACAAAAGCATTGTTATCTTTGAATCAAAATAGGTACCACATAAGTGGTGCCTAAAGTGAGTGGAGCTATATCAAAAGCAAAAGAAATCAATTGACAATTGACATGACTTTTTGTACAATCTGACAACAATTTTCTTCTTGCTCATAGAAAAGAGATGTTTTTTCATCTTGGAATCAAAATAGGTGCCACATAAGTGGAGCCTAAAGTGACTGGACCGGACCTACTTAGACAACTTGTAAACAACTTTAACAAAGTAATTTGGTGTGTTTTTTTGTCCAAATGTGGGCCTTTGCAGATACTCATATCACCTTTACCACTAGATCAAGTTGCACCAATATAACAGGTGCATAAAAAAGTTACATTTGTGGGATTCTCTGTCTTTCATCAACCCAGTTATGCCCAGCCCAGAGTGGACCAACAACAACCACTTACCATCCATTGGAAGCTTGTTATGACTCCATCGTGGATGAACCCCAAGTGTGCTGAATTTGGGTTGGGTTTCACCATTGTAATGTGTAACCTATACAAAGGATTTTCCATGAAAAAAACGGCTCAAATTTGCCAGATGTTGAAGAAAACAATTTGATAGTACCATATTTTTATGATAAGTTCCAATAGGTAGCCAAGAATATAAAAGGATTCCGTTTTTTTCCTACTTTCATATCTAGCATGTGGCCAAATCTGGCTAAATCATCTTAAGGATGATCACCACTTCAGCTACATCACAAAATTGAAAAGAACAAACCCTGAGCATAAGGGGCCTAGTACAATTTAAAGTCAAGGGTCTATCCTCTGGAGTCCGTAATTTGTGAAAATGTGAACTTGTATCTGCTGAGTAGGTTTTTTTTTTAAAATTGGACAAATTTTTTCAAAAAGTGAAATTCAAATTTCAAAATTAAAAAATCAAGTGATTTTGGAGTTTTCCAATTGCCAAAAGTGAGAAAAACAACTAGTAGAAATGGCCAGATTTCAATACTGGATTTTTACTGTGATCACACTTTGATTCCATTTCAGTAAAGAGTGTAAAGGTTTCAAAACCATAAAACAACTAAATTTTTCATATTATCTAGCAAATTTTAAATACATAACCTACAACTATATATGCCCAGCCACCATAATAACCCAAGTTTTTTGTTAATACCAAATGTTGATTCCATTTTGTGAAATGGGTCTAAAGGTTTCAAGAGCATACAAAAAACTAAAAAATGCATATCTGGAAAATATAAAATGGTAACCTGCACCTATATGCCCAACCACAATACAAAAAGCGACCCAATTTTCTTTATAATATCAAATGTTGATTCCATTTCATGTAAAAGGTGTAAAGGTTTCAAGAGCATAAAAAAGCTATATTTTGCATATTTGATAAACATTAAATACGTAACCTGCAACTATACATGCCCAACCCCAATACAAAAAACAACCCAATGTTTTTTTATAGTAAAAAATGTTGATTCCATTTCACTAAAAGGGTGTAAAGGTTCAAAGAGCATAAAACAAGTAAATCTTGCGTATCCAAATATTAAATACCTAACCCACAACTATTTTCTGTATCATATGATTTCTCTAGCGTATCTAGGGAGCACCTTGCAAAGCATAAAATCCCACTAGGCTTTTCAAAAATCGAAAGTTTTGCTTCTGTGGGCATTTTGTTTTCCTAATGCCAGGCATTCTTTTTTTTCCTCTTGTGATACACAATGGGTATCAGGGGGAAAAAAGTACAAGGTCACTCTTTAAGCTCAATAAAGCATGCAAGCAAGGGCATTACTGAAATTGGGCAGCACTTGACTGCCACCCCATGCAGGCCCGTATTTTAGTAATTCCCTCACCCTTGTGCTTTACCTTACACTAATATGAATATATGTAACCCAACTCAAGATGATGAAACCCTCCCAAAGTCCAGGCAAGCAAATAGCCCAAAAGAGGCAGGTCACCCGGAGGCATGGGAACCACTAAGAATTGAGCCCTCCACTAGTCACATGAAACATATCAACTAAAGAAAGGGGAGGTAAGTCCGATAAATTCAAGGGTCAAGAAACGAGAAGGGGGGTGTGGGCAGATGGGTGAGTGCGGCGTTGAATTTGGAGGAGTGTGAGTAGCAAGTACATGGCATGTAGTGGATGGACATATCTCAGAAATTGGATTTGGATTTAGACACATAGTTTCTGGGGCTAAAGATGTGGAAAGGTAAAAGAGA
>Ga0116229_10010170_pt1 | contig 14174 bp, 11 predicted proteins | sample S1TSphgellanicum_3_FD_87313 | JGI IMG/M metagenome (GOLD analysis project Ga0116229, IMG submission 87313) | Host-associated microbial communities from peat moss isolated from Minnesota, USA - S1T2_Fc - Sphagnum magellanicum MG | ecosystem: Host-associated > Plants > Peat moss > Unclassified...
AGCTCGGCTGCGCTAGCCCACGGGCGTACGTCAGCAGCGCGGCCTTCGCATCCCGGTTGACCGCGCCGACTTCCACGATGCCGTCGCCGGCGCGCGAAACATTGCGCTGTCCCGCAAGGACGAGTTGCAACGATGTCGCGACGCGACGCTCGCGAAAAAGCCGGTAGGCATCGACCAGAAAGTCGACGTTCTTCGTCGCAACTTGGCGACCGAGATAGAGCACGTAGCGCGACCGGTTCGGCACGAAGCCACCGAGCGTAACGGGCGAAGCGGGCGGCAGCACGGGCTCAACCGATGCCCCGACGACGCGGCTCTTTGCATAGATTCCCGGGCCGTAGATCGCCGCGGCCGTCTCTTCTTCACCCGCGCTGAGAAAGAGCAAGCCCCGCGCCGCCGCGATGCACGAGCGAACTGGTTCGACGTACGCATACGCTTCGTCGTGCAGGCACGGCATCAGGAACGCTCGCTCCGCGACATGCGGCAACACGGCGAGCGTCGTGCCGTAGAGATACGGCACGAAGATGATCGCGTCGTAGTCCCGGGCGTTTTCCCGAACATGCGCTGCCAGCGCGCGACTGTTGATGCTCTCCGCCACGAACGTACGCGCATCGCGCTCATCGAGCGGAGTGAAATCACCCTGAAGCGTGATCCGCGGTAGCGCCGTCAAGCCTGCCGTGACGCGGCCGTAGGCGACGCGGTCGCGCGAGTCGACGCGAAAGCGCACCAGCCGCAGGCGCTCGGCGAGCACCGTCGTTCCCGCACGGTGGAAATTCGTCGCCCAGTCGTCGTTGAACGAGCGCGAGCACGTGGAGAGCACGTCGACGTCCGTTCCGCCGGCGGCAAGCGCGTGCGCGAGTTCCCACGCATGACGTTCGGCGCCGCCGATGAGCTCGCGGCCAAACCAGGGCGTAACGATCGCGATCTTCACGGCGTGTCTACGTTCTTGCGCTGCGCGATGCGGAGCGCGCGCGCGGCGGCACGATCCGATTCGATCCGCGATTCCAGCACGTCGATCCGCTCGAGCAACGTGTGCACGAGCGCGAGCGACTCGCGCTGGGAGCGGATCAGCGCGGCGTTCACCTGCTGCTGATCGCGAAATGCGAGCGCGAGCACGCGCAAGATGAGGCGGCGCACCGCGGGCGACACGAGCGCCGGCACGCGAATCTCCGGCGGCCACTCCGTGCGGGGCGTCGATCGCGCCTCGGCCTGATCGAGCTGCGCTTCGATCGTTCGTGCATGCACCGTCGCGGCGAGTCGCGCAAGCCGGTCGTCGCCCGTCGCACTGGGCTCGCGCGCGAGTTCCTCATCGATCCGCCGCTCGAGATCGGCAACGTCGATGCGCGGATTGCGCGTGCGGATCACGCGGCCTCCGGCAGCGGGCCGACGTCGTCGCGCGATGCGACCACTTCCACCACCGCGATGCCGAGGAGCACCGCCCAGAACACGCCGACCTTCGGGTAGAACTCCAGGTAGTCGAACACCTGATGGAGCGCGAGCGCCACGCCGGCGGCGAAGAGCCCGATCACGAGCGGCCGGCGCGAGAACGTGGTTGCGAACGTGGCGATCGATTGCCAGATGAAGAACAGCGTGGCGGCAAGACCGATCAGGCCCATCTCGCTGAGGGCCTGCAGGTAGACGCTGTTGGCGTGCGTCTGCACATCCGGATGACCGACCATGCCCAGTTCGAATTCGAAGTTCCCCGCCCCGATGCCCACTAGGGGCGAGGTTTGCCAGAGCGCGACCGCCGCATCCCAAAGCACGTGCCGCGTGCCGAGATGGTCGGGCTGCGCCACCTCGGCGAGCGAGAAGAACCGCGCTTCGAGCCCGAGGGAGAGGCCGGCGACGACGAGGATCGCAAGAAGCGCCACCGCGCCGATCGCCAGGCGGAAGCCGTCGCGCCGCGATGGGCGCGTGACCAGCACCACGATTGCCGCGGCGACGAGCGCGGCCACGATTCCCGAACGTGAGAGCGTCGCCGCCATCGCCACGCCCGCCAGGATCACCGCCGCGAGCAGCCAGGGATTCCGGTGGACGAGCGTCCGCGCGAAGAGCACGGGCAGCAGCACGTTCAACCAGCCCGCGAACTGATTGGGCCCTTCGAGCGAACCGGCGACCCGCGGCACCGCGTTCCCGTTGATGAACACGCCCGCCGGCGCGCCGGCGAGCAGCTGCACGACCGACTCGGCCGCCTCGACGAAGGCGACCGCGATGAGCGCCGTCCACACCGGCCGGTCATCCGGATCGGCCGCGAAGCCGACGGCGACGGCGGCGAACGTCACCGCGTATTCGAGCCACTTCGCGAACTCACGCGCCACGGCGTCGTGATACGCGGCGTGGATCACCGAGAGCACGATCGCGACGAGCATCGCGCCGAAGGCGAGGAGCAGACCGCGCACCGGCTTCTCGCCGAGCACGCGCCACACGTCCGGTGGAGGAGCAACGCGATGATGAACGCGACGAGCGCCACCTTCGGCACCGTGATCGACGTGCCGTCGATGTAGCGCGCGTCGTCGAACGGCGCGCAGAAGAGTAACACGCCCACGCCGAGCGCCGGCCGCCGGTAGGTGAGCGCCCCGACCACGATCGCGACCAACGCGAAAAAGGCCGCGTTGAGCGGGTCGAGCGGGAGATGCGGCGGATGGAAAACGGGCGGATAGACGTATCCGGGCTGCCAGTGGATCACGGCAACGGGATCAATTCTCGCGTCCTTCGTCGGAGCAAGAGATCGATCGCGAGGTGCAGTTCCTCGCTATCGACGATGCGCGCCAGCGCGAGAAACAGCGCGGTGCCGAAGAGCAGGTGCTCCGTGAGGATCGTGACGCGCGAGACGAGCGAAGGCCCCGGCGGCGAACCGTAGATCTGCACGACCGCGAGCGCGACCGCCATTGCCAGACTGCACGCCGTGACCTTGCCGAACGAGAGCAAGATGCCGCGCAGGTCGAAGCCGTTGAGCAAGCGCCACGCGATGACGGCGAGCACGAACGTCTGGATCGTTTGGCTCACGGCGTTCGCGAGCAACAGCCCGCGCGCGCCGAGCGAGGGCAACCACAGCACCGAGAGCACCACGTTCATGGCGACCGTCGCGATCGCGATCGCGATCGTGGTGCGCACGTTGCCCGAGGCGAACAAATAGCGCGTGAGCACGACGTTCGCTGCCAGCGCGACGAGGCCGCAGGCGGCGAACGGTAAGAGCCCCGCGCACAATGCCGTCGCATCCGCGTTGAACGCGCCGCGCTCGAAGAGCGTCTGCACGATCGGCTGGGCCAGCATGCACAGACCCACCGCGGAGGGGAGCGTCAGAAAGATCACCATCTTCAAGCCGAGGCCGATGCTGCGACGCATCGCCGCACGATTCTTCGCCGCGTACTGCGCGGCGAAAACGGGGAAGATCACGGTCGCGATCGCCGTGACGAAAATCTGCTGCGGCAATCCGACGAGCTTCGTTGCGTAATTCATCCCGGCGATCGAGCCGACGCTCAATCCCGAGGCGAAGTATCGATCGAAGAACAGCGCGGCCTGCCCGGCGGCCGAGCCCAGTGCGATCGGTGCGAGCACGAGCCAGAGGCGCCGCAAGCCCGGGTGCGCGAGATCGAACGCGAAGCGAAACTTGCGCAGCTTCACGAACGCGGGCAGTTGCACGAGCAACTGCGCGTACGAGCCGGCGAGCGTGCCGACGACGAGCGCGCCGATTCCCCAACGCGAGAACGTCGTGACGACGAACCCGATCATCAGCACGTTGGCGGCGACGCCTTGCAGCGCGGTCCACGTGAAGCGATGGTACGCGTTGAGCAATGCGGCGATGATGCCGGCCAGACTCGTCGCGACGATCGTCGGCATCAATTGCCGCGTCATCACGATGGCCTCGGCGAGCCGCACGCCGGTGAAGCGCGCGAACACCGGCACGTAGAGCGGTGCGAGCCACGCCGCGATTCCGGCCGCCACCGAGAGCACGACGGTGAGCCCGATGAGCAGGGTGCTAGCCAAGCGCCAAGCGTCTTCTTCTGCACCCGTCGCGAGGTACTCGGAGAAGATCGGAATGAGGCCCGTGACCAGCGCGCCGTTGAACACGCCGTAGAGGATGGTGGGGACGACGGCGGCCGCGAGATACGCGTCCATCGCACCGGAGGCGCCGAAGTAGCGCGCATTGAGAACCTCGCGCGCGAACCCGAGCGTGGTGGAGGCGAGCGTCGCCACCATGATCACGGCGGTCGAGAGCGCAACCCGTCGCGGGGTCGGCTGCGCGGCGACGACCGTGAGTTGCGGATTCACCCCGATCGGCTCAGTGTGCCCCGACGCCGCGAATGACGGCGGGAATGGTCCGCGCGATGATCAGCAGATCGGTCAGGGGATTCCACGCTTCGATGTACGTGGCGTCGAGATCCATCCACTGATCGAACGTGAGCTCCGACCGGCCGGAAATCTGCCAGAGACACGTCACGCCCGGCTTCACCGAGAGGCGGCGCATCGCGCGGCGATCGTAGCTCGCCACTTCCTCGGGCAGCGGCGGGCGCGGACCGACGATGGACATGTCGCCGAGCAGCACGTTCACGAAATTCGGCAATTCGTCGATGCTCGTGCGGCGCAGGAAGCGGCCCAGGCGATGAAGCCGGGGGTCGCGGCGCACCTTGAAGACCGGTCCGTCGACCTCGTTGAGGTGGCAGATCTGCTGACGTAGCGCGTGCGCGTTCCGGACCATCGTTCGCAGCTTCCACATCATGAATCGCTGACCGCCGGCGCCGACCCGCTCCTGGCGGAACAGCGGCCCGTCGCCGGTGACGACCATGATCGCCACCATCGCGGCGGCGAGGATCGGGGCGGTCGTGAGGAGACCCGCCGCCGCAACGGTGACATCGATCGTTCGTTTCGCCGGAGCGTACCAGGCCGGCACCACGCGCGAGCATGATGGGATGTCGAGCGCCGAGGGCGCGACGACTGGCCGAAAATTGGTCTCCAGCAGACTCAACCTGTTACACCGCCCACAAGAGAGGCCATACGCTCGCCAACCCGGCTCATCCCGTCGACCACACCGATATCGCCCCTCGAAACCCCATATTCGAGAAACGGCACGTACTCCCGCGTGTGGTCACTACCCGGTGCGGTTGGGTCGCAGCCATGGTCAGCCGTGAAGATCAAGGCGTCGCCGGGCCGAATCCGCGCGAGGATCTCCGGAATGAGGGCGTCGAGCCGCTCGAGCGCATCGGCATACCCTCGAATGTTACGCCGGTGCCCATACTTGGTATCGAAGTCGTTGAGGTTCGTGAAGACGACACCGTGATCGAGCGCATCGGCGATTTCGAGCGCTTTGGCCACGCCCTCGGCGTTATCGGCCACTCGGACCGAGTCGGCGATGCCGTGGCCGCAGTAGATGTCGCAGATCTTCCCAACCGCGTGCACGGGCCGACCGCTCGCCGCGATCCGGTCGAGGACGCTCGGCGGCGGCGCGACCGCGTAATCGCGCCGGTTGGCGGTGCGCACGTACGCACCCGGCGTGCCGCGAAACGGCCGGGCGATCACCCGGTTGACTTCGTGCGGCGCGACGAGCATGGCGCGGGCCTTCTCGCACCACGCAAACAGCGTGGCGAGCGGTACGACGTCTTCGTGTGCGGCGACCTGGAACACCGAGTCGGCCGACGTATACAAGATCGGGCGACCGGTGCGCTCGTGCTCGGGCCCGAGCGCATCGATGATCTCGGTGCCCGACGCCGGAATGTTGCCGAGCGGCGCCTTGCCGGCGATCGCGGTGAACGCTTCAACGATCTCGGGCGGGAAGCCATCGGGATACGTGGGAAACGGCACGTCGATCACGATACCCGCCATCTCCCAATGACCGGTGATGGTGTCCTTGCCACGCGATTTCTCACGCAAGCGGCCGACGACGCCGGTCGGCTCATCGACCGCCGCCACGCCACGAATGGTCGTCGTACGGCCGAGACCCAACCGTTCGAAATTTGGGAGATGCAGACCACCAACGCGTTCTGCTACGTTACCGATGGTGTTGGCCAACGGCGCGTCACCGTAGAGGTTCGCGTCGGGCAATGCACCCACACCGGCAGAGTCCATCACGAAAGCGAGTACGCGCGGCATGTTCGGATCGCCCGTTCGGGGCGCAGGAGCGAGCCTCCCTCACGAGTGAACGCGCACGTCAACTCTTAATGCGATTTTTTCTTTGTGCGATCGTCGCCATCTGCGTCATCGCGTCCACCACGTCGCGTGCGGATGCGATCGTGCGCAGCATCGTTCTCAAGGCCGACGTCGTCGATTACTACAGTAATCGCTTCATTCTCACGGCCGACGGCCACGTTCGTGCGCGACTGAGCGACGGGACGGTCGTGAGCGGCGAGACGTTCTCGATGGATCTGAAGCTCAATCGCTTCCTGATCGCGGGCAACGTGCACCTCGACGGTCCGACCGTGCACCTGACGGGCGCAGCGTTCGCCGGCTATCCGGACTTGGATCACTATTACTTCCTCACGGAAGGAGGTGAGCCCGATCGCTGGACGTTCTTCGGATCCGATTACAACGATACGCATGCAGGCCGCGAGCAGCCCGGTGACGCGTTTTATCTGCCGAACCTCGACAACACGCCACCGTATCTGGTCGGCAACACGGTCACGATCTTTCCAAAGAACAACATCGAGTTCGGCGCCGGCTCACGCATCCGCATCGCGGGTGTCTACACGCCGACACCCGGCTGGGTCGTAAACTTTTCATCGAATCCTAATTTTTATCAGAACGGATTCGCCGGCGCCGTCTTCGACGTTCAGGTGCCGTTCCGCGGCAGCTCCAACGACATCACCGCGTTCGACATCCGTTACGATCAGTATCAAGGCGCGTTCATCGCCTTCGAAGAGCATCTCGTCCACAACGCCGACTATCTCGTCTTCACGATCAACCCGCTCACGCAGGATCAGCGCCAGTGGAACCTCATCGGGTACAAGCGCATCTCGCCCGCGGTGGAGACGCGCTTGTTCACGCAGCTCTCGACGCTCTCCACCTGGCCGTGGAAAGAGCCGAGCAACGCGAGTGCCTACACCAACTTCCAGCTCAACTCGCGCATCGCCAAGTACGCCGTCTCGCTCAACGTCGACCAGTACAACAACAGCCTGCTGCCGACCGATAACAGCCTCTATGCAGCCAACGGCCTCCAGGCCGACGGGCACCCGTTCGACATCGAGTTGAACGTGCAGAGCTTCGAGAACGAGTGGCGCGTCTTTCGCTATCTCCACTTCCCGATCAAGTTCCAGTATCGCGCGGGCTATGGTTGGGACTATAGCAACGGCGGCATCCTCGCGGCGAACAGCGCGCCGACATGGGGCGGCGCACTCTACCCGCTCATTTCGAACACCTACGTCGGGTTGACGGTCTACACGCCGTCGATCCACCTCACCCGGCTCACCACCATTTCGGTGAAGTCGGATAAAGAGCGGCAGTGGTACTCCTTGCCACACCACATCGATACGACGAGCACGACCGCGACCGTCGCCTACACGCCGACGGTCTCGAACCGGCCGGCCTTCTTCGCCTCGTATAACGTGCTGAACATCGGCGACTACTACGGCGCCGATCAGCTCGAGGCGTATCCGCCGGGCGGCGCGGGCTGTCTGGGTGAGGCCGCGCCCAATGCGTGCAACACGATCACCAATCAATTCGGCACGTTCACCGGACTCGACGCGTTCCGCGGCATCGCGACGTCACGCGGGCTGACGGGCTCGGTGATCTACACGCCAACGCACTACTTCGCGGTGAACATCACGATGCAACACTTCGACGTCACGCCCGCCCCGGTTCCCGGCGTCGGTGGCCAAGCGCCGTTCCAGCTCAACGCCGATGTGCGCGCGCGCCTCACGACGAATCTTCTCATCGATGTGGCCCGCTCGTACTACTTCAACTTCGGCGCCGAACGCTGGTCGCCCGAGTTCACGGTGACGCTCTCACCATGATCGCACGCATCGGCGCCGTTCTGCTGTTGTTCATCGCGCTCGTCGGTGCGACGTCGCCGCCGGCCACGTCGCCCGTCAGTCCGGTCACCGAACCATCGGGCGCCGCAACGTTCATGCCGGTTCCGCCGCCCCCGTCGACGGTGCCGTCGGTCGGGCCCTCGCCCTCGCAACCGATCGGCTCCACGCCCACCCCGGGCGCGGGCCACTCGACCCCGCAGCCCCCGCCTCCCGCGAACCTCGTCACGTACACCGGCCAATTGCTCGACGTGCGCAGCGACTACGTCTACTTCACGACCGGCGATGCGTTCGCGGCCATCGATCCGCTGCGCATCGTCACCTACGAGACGGGACAAGTGACGTCGGTACAACCGCGCGCGAAGATGTTCGCGAAAGCGACGTTCGATCCGAACACGCACAAGATCATCGAACTCGCGATCACCACGAAACGTCTGAAAACCAGCGATTCGACCGCACTCGTGGGCTACGCGGTGCAGAAATCGAAGCTGTCGGACGCACCCGAGCTCAACGGTGGGCAGCGGTTGACGGGCCGGCCGGTGTCGGTCGTGTTCGAGATCACCGCACCGCCGACGACCAACGTTTCGGATACGCTCTACATTTCGACCGACGCCGGTGGCTGGAATCCGATGGAGATCAAGCTCGATCGCGTCGACGCCTATCTCTATCGCGCGGAACGCACCTACGCGTCGGGAACGAAGTTCGCGTATCGCGTAACGCGCGGTTCGTGGAATTCGGTCGAACGCGGTGAAGACGGGCTCGACAGCGCGCCGCACAATTTCTTCGTGCGCGAGGTCGACTCACTCGCCGCGCGCGTGACCGTGTATCACTGGTCCGACGAGAATCCCGCGCACCCGCAGGCCGGTCCCGAGTCGATCCCCACGCCGTTCGTCAACAACCCGTTCGGCGGCGGTCCGGGCGGGATCTCGGTGCCGCAGATTCCAACGCCGCAGGCGACGCGCTTCCATTGACGGCGCGGCGGCGCCGCATCGCCTTCGTCGTCTGCCGTTATGCGCCGGCGACGTACGGCGGTGCGGAGCGGTATGCGCACGGGCTCGCGGCCGCGCTCGCGGATCGCTTGGACACCGAGCTGCTCACGACGACCGCGCTCGACTACATGACCTGGTCGAACGCGATCGCACCCGGAGCGGAGGTGATCGATCGCGTCACCATCCGTCGCTTCAACGTCGACGCGGAGCGCGACGTGCCACGCTTCGACCGGCTCTCGCGGCGCCTCGTGCGCACGCGACGCCCCACGCTCGCGGCACAAGAACGGTGGATGGGCGCGCAGGGTCCGCTCTCGCTCGATCTCTTGCGCTACCTCGCCGCGGAGGGCGCGTCGTACGATGCCGTCGTGTTCGTCGGGTACCTCTATGCGACGACGTACTTCGGCCTGCCGCTGGTCGCCGATCGCGCATTGCTCGTGCCGCTCGCGCACGACGAGTGGCCGATCCGGTTTCCCATGTGGGATCGCATGTTCGGGCTGCCGCGCGGCTTCGCGTACAACACGTCCGAAGAGCGCGCGTTCGTCGAGCGGCGCTTTTCGTCGGTCGACGTGGCGGGGCCGGTGATCGGTGCCGGCGTCGCCGCGCCCGCGGCCGCGGACCGGATGCGCTTTCGCGCGCGGTACGGCATCGAGGGACGCTTCGCGCTCTATCTCGGGCGCGTCGATCGCTCGAAGGGGTGCGCCGAGTTGCTGCGCACGTTTCGGCGCACGCGTGCGCGGCATGGGCGATCGCTCGTGCTTGCGGGCGAGCGTCAGATGGACGTGCGCGGCGGCGACGGCGTGATCGTCACCGGACCGCTCGACGAGGTCACGAAGTGGGATGCGATCGCCGCAAGCGATCTGCTCGTGCTGCCCTCACGCTACGAGAGCCTCTCGCTCGTGGCGCTCGAGGCCTGGACGATGGGTAAGCCGGTGCTCGCGAACGCGCGCGCCGCCGCGGTCGCGGGTCAGATCGCGCGCAGCGGCGGCGGCCTCACGTATGCGAACGATCGCGAGTTCGCCGGCGCACTCGCATCGCTCGACGCCGCGCGTTCGGCGGACTACGGCACGCGCGGTCGCGCCTTCGTCGAAGAACACTACCGCTGGCCCGCGATCGCCGCGCGCTTCACCGCACATCTCGAGGCCGTGTTCGGGTGGGAGCGGGATCAGCCGGAGAGTTGATCCGCCGGATAACTGCGGTAGAGGAACGCCGGCTTGCGCTCGGGCGCGGGCGCCTGGGTTCGCGTTGCGCGGACGAAGAGATACTGCCCGAGATCGTGCGGCCGGCCAAGCGCGAAGAGCGAACTGATGCGCAGCTTTTGCAACAGCGCGACCGTGCGGTTCGCGTGGACGTCGGCACTGAAGAGCACGTCGATCGTGAATCCGGCGTGGACGAGCAACGCGCGCAGCTCACGCAACGTGTATTCACGGTTGTGACGCCCGTAGGGGCCGTAGGCGGAGTACGGATCGTAGATGTTCTTCCCGACGAAGAGGCGTGCGACGTTCTCGAGTCGCGCGACGTTGGGCGTGGTGAGGATCAACGTTCCGCCGGCCTTGAGCACGCGACGAATCTCGAGCAGCGCCCGCAGCGGGTCGTCGCTCAAGTGCTCGATGATCTCGCAGAAGAACACGACGTCGAACGACGCATCGTCATGCGGAAACCGCTCGGTCTCGACGTTGAACTGATCGAACGCGAGCTCGACCGTCGCCGCCGTTTGCTGCCGAGGATCGACGTAGTCGACGACTTGGGACGCATGCGATGCCGGCGACATCGGGCCGTTTGCGAGCGTCACGTCGAGATCGGTGAAATGGTGCACGAGCATCGTCGTGAAGTACGGGTTGGCGCCGAGCTCGAGCGCGCGAAGAGATCCGCTCGGCGCGAGGCCCAGCGTGTACGCGAAGCGACGAAAATCCACGCGCGCGTAGGTCGCCAACTCATCGGCGGATGAGCCGCGAACGCAAATCGACTCGACGAAGGCTCGCAACTCTGCTTCCGTCACCCCCGTCGGCAGCGGGAGCGGAGGCCCGAACGCGAGCTTGGTCATGGGAAGCCGATGCAGCGCGTCAGTGGTGGACGTAGACTGCAGCGAGCGTCGTCGCGATGGTTGTGACCCAGCCCGTAAACATCAAGCCGATCGTCCACATGAAACGCTGATCGATCTTCCCCTCGAGTACCTCGATCTTGTCGTCGAGCGAGTCGATCTTCTTGTCGAGCCCGTCGCGGACGGAGTCGATCTTCTTGTCGAGCCCGTCGCGGACGGAGTCGATCTTCTTGTCGAGCACGTCGCGGACGGAGTCAATCTTCTTGTCGATCTCGTCGCGGACGGAGTCGATCTTCTTGTCGATCTCGTCGCGGACGGAGTCGATCTTCTTGTCGATCTCGTCGCGGACGGAGTCGATCTTCTTGTCGAGCGCATCGTGGACGGAGTCGATCTTCTTGTCGAGCGCGTCGAAACGAAGATCGATCTTACGGTCGAAGCTGTCGAGGCGTGGATCGATGGTCATCAGCCGCTGGCTGACCTGATCGTATGCTCCCTCGAGACGGGCCATGCGGTTTGCTAATGGACTGGACGGCATCGTGGCTCCTCTCCGCCTCCATCACGACGGAGCGGATCGGAGCCAAGGGCACGGTGCCGGGCGTCAGGCGTAGACGCCGCGGATTTTCAACGAACGCGTGACGCGGTCGATCGCGGTCATGTAGGCGGCGGTGCGGTACGAGACGGCGCGCGTTGCGGCGACCTCGCGCACGGCGGTGAAGTTGGTGAGCAGGGTCTCGGCGAGACGTTCGTTCACCTCGGCTTCGCGCCAGAAGTAGCCCTGACGATCTTGCACCCACTCGAAGTACGACACGATCACGCCGCCCGCGTTCGCGATGATGTCGGGGATCACGACCACGCCGTTGTGTTGGAAGACGTGATCGGCTTCCGGCGTCGTCGGCCCGTTCGCGCCCTCGACGATCAGCTTCGCCCGCACGCGCGGTGCGTTGCGCTCGTTGAGCACCTTCTCGAGCGCGGCCGGCACGAGCACGTCGCAGTCGAGTTCGAGCAACTCGTCGTTGGTGAGCCGTTCGCCGCCGCGCCAGCCGTCGAGCCCGTGATGCTCCTGGGCGTAGGCGATCGCCGAGGGAATGTCGAGCCCGTCGGGGTTGACGTATGCGCCGCTCACGTCGGAGATGCCGACGACCGTGCAGCCGCGTTCGTGAAACAGCTTGGCTGCGATCGAACCGACGTTGCCGAAGCCCTGGATCGCGATCCGCGCCGCGGACGGATCGAGCCCGAGCCGCTGCATCTCGTCGATCGCCACGAGCGACACGCCGCGGCCGGTCGCCTCGACCCGCCCGCGCGAGCCGCCGATCTCGATCGGTTTGCCCGTCACGACGCCCGGCACCGTTTGGTGCACGTGCATCGAATAGGTGTCCATGAACCACGCCATCGTCTGGGGCGTGGTGCCGACGTCGGGCGCCGGCACGTCCTTGTCGGGGCCGACCACTTCGACCAATTCGGCCGCGTAGCGTCGCGTGATCCGCTCGAGCTCGTTCTGCGAGAGCTTCGCGGGATCGCAGGTGACGCCGCCCTTGCCGCCGCCGAACGGGAGGTCCATCACCGCGCACTTCCAGGTCATCCAGAAAGCCAGCGCCGTCACCTCATCGAGCGTCACGCCCGGATGGAACCGGATCCCGCCCTTCGCCGGCCCGCGCGCGAAGTTGTACTGCACGCGATAGCCGGTGAAGACCTCGAGCGACCCGTCGTCGCGCTGGAACGGAATCGAGAAGATGAATTGGCGCGACGGGTGGGTGAGAATCGCCCGCATCCCCGGCTCGAGATTGAGCAACCGGGCTGCGTCATCGAAGTACGCCATGGCATCGCCGAAGACGGAGACGTCCCGAAGGGTGGTCGTCATTTGTCCAATACACCTCGCAGTTTGCGCTCTGTTTGGATAAACGCCAACCCCAACCAAACCGTTGCACCCTCCTCAACCGGGAGCGGCGCGCGCGTGACCCGGAAAGGGGCGACGAAGTTCGGGCTCGGTGAGCCCGAAGCCGAGTGACGCCGCCGCCCGTGTCATGCCGAGCGGAGGCGCGCCACGCTCTGAGGGGGCGGGGGCGCTGCTCTGAGGGGGCGGGGGCGCTGCGCTCGGGTGGGCGGGATTAGACGTTGAAGCGGAATTCGACGACGTCACCCTCGCGCATGACGTACTCTTTGCCTTCGCTACGGATTTTGCCGACGGAGCGCAGGGCATCGAGAGTGCGATACTGGACGTAGTCGTCGTAGTCGATGCACTCGGCGCGGATGAAGCCGCGCTCGATGTCGGAGTGGATCTTGCCGGCGGCTTGCGGCGCCTTCGTGCCCTTCGCGATCGTCCAAGCGCGGGTTTCTTGCTCGCCCGTGGTGAGGAACGTCATCAAGCCGAGCAGGTCGTAGGTCTCGACGATCAAGCGGTCGAGCCCGCCGACGGCGATGCCGTAATCCTCGCGGAAGGCGTCGGCTTCCTCATCGGTGAGGCCGGCGAATTCCGACTCGATCTTGCCGGAGAAGGCGATCGCGCGGCTGTTCTCCGCGGCCGCGTGGGCCAGCACCGCCTGCACCATCGGGCCCGGCGCCGCGATCTGCGCTTCGTCGATGTTGGCGACGTAGAGCATCGGCTTCGCCGTAAGCAAGAAGAGTTCGCGCGCCATCTCGAGCTCGAGCGAATCGGGCGGGAACGAGCGCGCGGGGCGGTTCGCCTCGAGCGCGGCGACCAGCGCGTCGAGCGCGGCGAGCTGTGGGGCGAGCTTCGGATTCGTGCGCGCTTCGCGGGCGAGTTTGTCGCGCCGGCGCCCGAGCGTCGCGAGGTCGGCCAGCGCCATCTCGATCGAGATGATCTCGATGTCGCGCAGCGGGTCGGGCGAACCCTCGACGTGCGTGATGTTCGGATCCTCGAAACACCGCACCACCATGGCGACCGCGTCCGTCTCGCGGATGTGCGAGAGAAAAGCGTTGCCGAGCCCCTCGCCGCTTGCGGCGCCGCGGACGAGGCCGGCGATGTCGACGAAGCGCACCGTCGCGTGCACGATCTTCTTCGTCTTACTGATCTCGCCCAGCACCTCGAGCCGCCGGTCGGGCACCGGCACCTCGCCGACGTTGGGCTCGATCGTCGCAAACGGATAGTTCGCGGCCAATGCTTGAGCCGACCGGGTGAGGGCATTAAAAATCGTCGACTTGCCGACGTTTGGCAGGCCAACGATACCGCATGCG
>Ga0116229_10010172_pt1 | contig 14174 bp, 4 predicted proteins | sample S1TSphgellanicum_3_FD_87313 | JGI IMG/M metagenome (GOLD analysis project Ga0116229, IMG submission 87313) | Host-associated microbial communities from peat moss isolated from Minnesota, USA - S1T2_Fc - Sphagnum magellanicum MG | ecosystem: Host-associated > Plants > Peat moss > Unclassified...
AACCCCAAGGTTTTTTGTTTTGTTTTTTTTTTTTTTTTTCTAATTTAGGTTTTCTTTCTTTTGTAGTTTTTTTTTTTTTTCCTTGTTTTTTATCTTTTTTTTTTTTGTTTTTTTTTTTTTTTTTCTAATTTAGGTTTTCTTCCTTTTGTAGCTTTCTTTTTTGTGCCTTGCTTTTAATCTTTTTCATTTTTGGTGCATATCTCCTTTTTCTTTATTTGGGCGGATATATAATATCAAAAATTTAATCCTTGTTTAAACATGTTTTCCCGAAAACAAATTTAATTCCAGATTGGGACCCCATAGGTATGACCTAGTTATAAAATGTACGTCATTAGACAATTTATGTGTGTTCTATTAGATGATAACCTAGAACCCTTTAATTCCTAATTGCCTGGCAGGCCAATCTTCCACAAGTCAACTCACGTTGAATTCTTTTCAACTGTCCTCACTTACTTTACACATCAGCTCCCCAGGAAAATCAACCAATTGCAGGTGGATCAGCCATAATAAGTGTTGTTCACATACCCCCTCTTAACTATATAAGAGCAGCTCCAGCGGATACTGTCCCTAAACTCATTAGCTCCTTGTCGTCGGGTTTCTTTTAACGATTTTGTGATGAACTCTTTTAAAGTGGCGAATCATCCAAAACATAATTTAGCCAAATTTGGCTACATACAAGACATGAAAGCAATAAACATGTACTTACTACCACTACTACTTGTGGGGTCATTTGGTGGTTAAAATTCTGTGATTAAATGTGGTTGCTTTCAAACAAGGGGGTCCTTTGTGACTTCATGTTTGGCTGTCCATACACCTCACTTGTACTACTTATAATTGCATGTACATTAGACAAGAACTTACTTTGCCAATCTAAAGGGTTGAGTGAACTCTTAACCTTGACCATTTTGCCACATCACATGCATAAAATAAGAGACATAGTTTGCCAATTAAGAGCAAGTAAGAGCACTTGTGTGATTTTTTACCTTGAATGTCAGCCCTCTTTTTTGGGGGCAAAAAGTTGCCTGAAGAAAACACAAGTTTTTTTAATGGAATAATATGTCACAAATTCATTCTTTCTTCAAAAAAATCCCCAAATTGTGATAAAAAACAGTGTCACCCTAAAGCATTAAGTTAGGTCACACAAAGTTAACCAATTGAGCAATTGAACTATGTAATAGAGCTTACTACTTAGTTAGCCAAATATGTGACTCAATTAATTGTGGTTGCAAAACTCCTTCTCCCTTCTCCTTAGGTCCATGAATGAAACTAGCCTATACGTCGGTAGCACCTACCTACCCACACATTACTAAACTTAAGCTTCAACTAGGCTTCATTAGCAAATGAACCCTGACATTTAACCTTAGTTGGCAACACATTTGTAAAGGACTAGTAGTCAGAAGACAGATCTATGGCAATACCCCTCTCCCCCTGCCCCCACCCCCCCCCCCCCCCACACCAAAGTGTAATTTTTCGGAATTTTCTTTAAAAGGGAATTTGCCAAAAAAAAGAAAATTCTTTCTTTTTTTTTCCCTCATGTTGCCTTTTTGGCGAATTTTCGCTCAAGAAAACAAGACTTTTGTGCACCATTGTGGTATAGGTACAATTTTCTCAAGATTCCAATATCTGAAAGGATTTTCATTTCGTAAAGTATATCACTTTCCCTTATATTTTACACATTTATACAAAAGCATAATGTGTAGGGTAATGCCCAAGGAGTGAGGTGTTCCCCAAATAAAACACCGGCCCGTTCCCCCCTTCCCCCCTTCCCCCCTCCAACCCAATTGAAAGAGACAAAAATAAACATTTAATTTTTTACAAATTAGTATTTTTAAATAAAACCCAAAAAATTAAAAAAAAGTTTTGGGGTCGGTTTTAGTTGTGAGTCTAGTTCAAGCCAAAGGTTGACTCTAGGTCCCGGTTTGGAGGCCAATTTCAATTTTGGAAACTTTTTTTCAAAATTTAAAATTGATAGTCAAGGTACCCTAGAACCAACCTGAGAACCAAGTAATTGTGATCAACTTTTAGAGGTCTGAGTAGTGAATATCAAATCCTATTTCCCTTGCCTATTCTTATGTTTGCCCATGGGCATTGAGTAATTTATATTGTTATAACAAAGCTTTATTATGTGGTTTAGACTAGTGTTGGCTAGGTTTTTTTTTTTTTTAAATCGAAAACCGATGAGACAAGATATTGGAGACTATTTTTTTCCTCACACCACATAAGGTATTAATAACCCCCAAAAAATCAGTTTTTAGAACTGGTGATACGAATTTTTCACTCAAAATATAACCATGGATATCAATTTTATTGGTTTTTTGAGTCAATACATGATGCTTATGCATAAGGGTCAATTTTCAAATGTCTTATTTGAGAATCGCATGGTATATTGGTTAATAGGTTTTAGGGTTAGAAATCACATACATTGTTTGGCCAAACTTTCTTTTTTCAATTCTTATGATTAGTAAGAGAAAATTTTGATACAATCATGTGCACATACATATGTTTGGTTAGAAATAGTGTACTACTATGCAACATGTAACACTCTTGGGTCAACCAACTACCATCACTTGAATAGGCATAACAAACCCTTTGAATTAATCAACTAACAACCAACATCACAAACAAGCATGATTGAAATGAATTCTATTCCTTGCTTCCAATTTAACAAAGCTAACATTTGGCATTTATTGTTTCATTGGCAATTGCCCATGCAATAAAATGTCATCAACCACCTCAGGGTGAAAACAACCAAAATAAATATATCAAACCATGAATTACCAAAGGCATTGTCCACTCATTCATTTTATCGTGTGTTCAAAATTTAAAACAAGGTCGAATGGATCATGACCAACAGTTGACTTAATCACCATTGCATCCAAAATACAAACTTTTTGTGCATAGATCTACATTGCTACTCATGGGCCATCTACTTGCATTCATAGGGAACATCATGAACATGAGAAAAACTCTACTTCTAATCCAACTCATCATCGTTGAAAACACTTTTGCCTCTAACATAATATCGTTGTTATCAATAAGATTTGCTTCTTCGCTTTAAAACTCATCGATGAACTACCTTTCTTGTATGCTATCTATGAACGCATTTTTTGACTAGTTTTTTATAATCAAAACAAGTTTTTTCAAATTATCAACTTGTAGATTGTTAACACTTTAGTTATACTAAAAATGAACTTAGTCTTAATCTCAAACCCATGAATTTAATATGTAACAAAAGACACATTTGAAAACCTCTTTTCATGGGTCTTCCACTGATTGATGGGTAGTTGACAATCTTCAAATTTGACGACAAGATCTTGAAATTTTTTAAAATCATTTATTAATATCACATGCACAAAATTCAATCCTTTTCAGCAATGATTGGTGTTTTAGTAGGGTTAATAATACCAATATTAAAGAATTGAAAACCAACTCACAAAAAGTTGCATCAAAGGCTTGTCATCATACTCTAACACCACTTCTATCACCTTTGCCCTCTACACCAATGCTTTCACACAATCAAGTGAATTTTGTAAAAAGTTTAAAACTGGCACAAACATAATGTGAACCTTATTAAAATTGTAAACAAATGCAAAGGACAAGAATGGAGCTAAAGTATCAAGACATCTCCCATCATGCACATGTGCAATACTTGCAATTCACTTTCAAAATCCCTTTTAGCAAATGTGATGGAACGAACTTCAAATGTTTCAATTTCATTTTGCATGGAAACACATAAAATATGTTGCATTAAGGGCATCATAAAGTAACTAATGGGATCATGTTTGGTATAAAATATATTGTTTCACAATGTGAAACATAATTTCAATAATCACTTTACACATTAGTCATGTGTGTGCATTTAGTACACATCCTTGCACCTCTAGTGTTTTTTGTTTCCCATAGCAAAGATTAATGGCATCATGATATTTCAAAGTTTCTCGGAATATAATTTACCTTGGAACAAAATTTAGTTTTCACTAGGGTTTCAATTTTCAATGATGAAACCTTGCATCAAGACACACATGCTTCCATTCACTACATCCCTTACCTAACTTTTTAATCCAAGTACACTAGAAAAAAATCATAAATTAGCGATTGTCTTCTATAATTATTTTATAATTATAAGCAACATTTGCAACTAAAACTTCACTTAGTAACAAACAATAAATTGTAGCCAATTACTAGTCTAAACCACCTAAGTTAAGTTGAAACTTAAGCAACATAACACCTAAGTTGAACCTAGACTTATGCCACGTGGCATCTAGTTTTAGGAAAATCCTATTTCATTTTGGGTTTAACTTTTAAGGTCAAGTTTATTTGGTTGGCTCATCTCAAATGGCACATGGTTTTTGAATATTTTTTGATGTTTGTAATGCATCTAATTATATGGTTTGGGTGCAAACATGATAAAAAGAACCATAGTTGCCTTCTTTGTGATTGTTACTCTTGAAATGTTCTTGAAATATTTCTATATATATAATATCATGTTAAGGTTGTTTAAAATTTTGCCCAAAATACCCATTTTCAACTTTTTCCAAGTTTTTTTATAAGTCTTTTTGCATTTCTAATTCATTAGATTTATTTTAGATTTATTCACATGTTCCCATGATACATTATGAATGTTGCTATCTAAGTAAATCCAAAAATTTCAACACAAAATCAAATTATCACTTTAAACCTCCTATTCATGTGATTATATTTGTTTAAAATTTTGAAATGGATGACAAAAAACATGGGATAAACTTTCAAGAAAGAAAAAATTTCCATATCACAAACAACATTATCCCTAGGTAGATAAATAAATACACTAATTAGAAAAGTATGTAGGTAACACTAGAAGAATTTTTTTAATCTATGACTCCATATATGACTAATTTTGTAATCATACCAGACATGATATGACTAAAGGCCCTTAGTTACAACGAACAAATAGGAAAGGACAAACAATTCTTAAATGTTTGATGTGGCACTTTTCATTATAATCATTAAGGACAAATTATAAAAGACCAACCATATATAATGTTGAGGTGTCATATAATGAATGAATATAATATGGTTGGCAAATATTGGACCATTTGATTATTCAAATTTATGCCTAGATCAAAAAAAAAAAATTAAGTTATTAAAAATAATTTTTAATAGGTATGTACGTAATAGGTCTAAGTAGGTCAAAAAAGGTAGATAGGTAGATAGGTAGGTAGTAGCTTAACCTACCTAGTTATTTACATAACCTATGTAACGTACTTACCTAACTACTAAGTCTAGCCTATTTACCCTAAACCTTTAGGAATGCACATAAGTTGCAAGTATTAAAAATTGAACCCTTCACATTCGCAATGATAAACCAAGTCCTTACCAATGGACTACAACATCAAAAGGTATCCAATTTTGGTTAAGTTTTTTATTTTAAATGTTTATTTCATATCACTACAAGACTATGAAGTAAGTAGCAACTTGTAGGATGATAGGTAAGAGGTAAGTAGGTTATAGGAAATAAAAGGTAGGTAGGTAGGTAGGTAGGTTGATGAGGTGAGTAGGTGAGGGAGTGGGTAGGTAAATAAATGGATGGATGGGTGCATGGTTAAGTAGGTAGGTAAGTAGGTGAGTCATGTGTGGGTGGGTTGGCATTTAGGTGGTGGGTAAGTAAATAGGTGGGTGGGTGTTTGGGCGGGTAGGCAAGTAAGCAGGTAGGTAGGTGGGTGGTGGGTGGGTGGGTGGGTGTGTTGTTCCATGGGTACATGGAAGGATAAGTATTAAATAGGTAGGTGGGTGGGCGGGTGTGTGGGTGCATGGGTACATGGAAGGGTAGGTACTAAATAAGTAGGCAAGTTGTGGATGTGTGGGTGCGTGGGAAGGTAGGTTTATGGTTTATAGGTAAATAGGTGGTAGGTAGTTTGGTCGGTGGGTTGGTGAGTAGGTAAGTGGGTAATAAAGTACATAGGTGGATGGGTGGGTGCATGGGAAGGTAGGTAGTTGGTAGATATGTAGGTGGGTGGGTGGATAGATAGGTGGTGGGTAGTTGGGTGGGTGGGTAGGTAAATAAGTAGATTGTTAGGTGATAGGTAGGTGGTAGGTAAGTGGTTTGGTGGATAATTAAGTATGTAAGTTGATAGGTGGGTGGGTGGGTAGGTAAATAAATAAGTGATAGGTACGTGGTAGATATGTGGTTTGGTGGATAAGTAAGTAGGTAGGTAAATAGGTAGGTACATACCTATTTATGGGGGGTAAGGTTGTTTATGTTCATATCAAATGACTTGTAATCATTTTTAATTCATTATAATGATAGTTGGACATCCAAGTCACTATGTCATCAATTATGAATGTCATATAAATGAAATAAAAATGTTGAAAACTAACATCCCCATTTTGTTACCACTTCATCATCTATTAATCACATGCCCCATTGATATATGACTATGATTTTTTACACATAAGATTCAAAATAATAGTTTATGACTAAAGTCATGCATATAATCATTTAGGACATACTCATAAATTTCTTGATTGCAAAGGACATAATTCTTTCTAGTGTATAATGGTAGGTACAACTGAATTAAGTAAGTAATAGGTAAATAACATAGTTTAGGTATGTAATTGGTATAAAAGCTACCTTAGGTAAATAACATATGTATATAGATAGTTTAGCCTAAGCAATTAACTAAAGTTTAAACGGTAGGAACTCTGAAAATGTTACATAATTTTACCTATGTAATTAGGTTACCTTAATGTTAATAAGAGGTAGACCACCCCCCACCCCCCCCCCATTTAAGTGGTTGTTTATCCTGAAATATTCCCATAATATCATTATAATCTTTCATTGGAAAGTTGAAAAATCAAATTTGATTTAATAAGATGTTGCAATATATTCTTTTATAAATTTTTTTTGAAAAGCCTCACCCAAAATATGTCATGTTTAAATCATTTCCTTAAAATAAGAGTCTTTATAATGGTTAATAAACATTGGTTACAATGTTTAATGAATGTTTTTGAATATTTTATCTTCAGTAAATTCATTCCAAATCATTTTGCATGTTTCCATGATATATTAAAAGCATTTTCATGTACACAAATTAAAAACTTACAACAATATTATAAAATTTCACACAAAAACACAAAAATTTAAACATTAGTTACACATCTTGTACTTCTTATTAATGCGAATGCACCCAATAAGCATATCCTAACCTAACTTAAATACTTACCTTAGCAAGTATTATAACCAATGCTAGCTACTTACACATGTAGATTTCCTAAATTGGCTTACCAACCTACCTAGGTAATGTAACTTACCCTACTAGCCTAGCCTACTTTAGCTACCTATTTAAGTAAATAATTTATAATTTAATTGAAGTAACAAGCCTAGCGTAGCTACAAAGTTAAAAATCAAGTAAATAGTTAATTTAAGGCCTAACTATTGAGGTAGGTAGATACCCTAACCTACATAATTAGATAGTTAAATGGTTTAGTTTAAATCTCTAGGTAGTTAGGTATTCTAGCAAAGCTTAATGTAGCCTAGCAAGACATCTAGGAAGCAAGGTCTAACATATATAGGTAGCCTAGCATGGCTAGGTATAGATAGTTTGGCTTAGCCTATTTAGGTATATGAGTAACTTAATTTAACCTACCTAAGTATTAGGTAGTTTGGCCTAGCTTATCTAGATATCTAGCCTAACCTAGCCTAACTAGGTATTTAGGTACATTGATTTAACCTATTTTTGTATTTAAATAGCTTGGTTTAGCCTTTGTAGGTAGGTAGGTAGGTAGTTTAACACGTATATTACTATAAACCATTATTTGCATATTACATGCATACACAACCATGAAGTGGTCACATATGTGACCAAAAGTGTATAAAATACTTTAATAATCCATTTGGATGAAAGACCACAAAAATAGTTATTTTTCACACCATTAATTGTAAACTAGTTGCATATATAACCATATATATGAAAAATGATATGATTGTAACTTTTTAATTGCAAGAACATCCACTATAATTGCCAACAACAACTAGTTACATTTATTTACAAATTGACTTGCCAAAAATAGTAAGTTTCTTATTAATGGTAATAGTTTTTTGTAAGGAAGATTGCATGGCCTTCATACTAACCTCTTGAAAGTCACCATAAACATTAGTGGTTGCAAAACATGTTTGCATGTTTTATTAAATGCATCCCAAATCACATCCCTTGTTAAAGAACTACAAGTGTTAAAGGAACACAATCCACCACAAATTAACTTGATTGCTCATGCAAAGGTGGAGATATTACCACCTCCATCTTTCAAGTATGCAATGAGCTTGTCCAACAAATTGTATGGCACCAATAAATCCCACACTTGATCTACCAAGGTAGTTCTCCTATCATATCAAAAACTTCAAAAATTCAAATTATCACATGAGAAGGCACCCATTGTGAATTCATGAAATTTACCACAAGAACAAATGTGTCATGTCCAACCTTGTTGTCCACAAATCAAAAGATGTTCTAACACAAGAATCAAACGAAAGGAGTAGATTATTTTCCATTGTATTGCCACAAGCTCATGAATGCCATGTTGAACCACATGCTTTCAATTTGGAAACATTATTCAACATTTTGTTATAATACCAAATTTTGTCATAGCCAATGGCTCTCTATAGCAAAAATAGGCATATAACTTTTGGTAATAAATTGTAACAAGTCTTCCATGAACTTCTTTTGCCCTAGATCCTCCTTGTAAATATTAGAATTCTCAAAGTGATAAGGGATGGCCCTATAACAAATACCAAACTTGTGTTTAGACTCTTTTTATCACATGTCCTTTTCAACTATAACATTCCAATTAGTAACCTTCAACCTTGATAAAGAATCAACATGTTTAAATATCTCATGTTTTTCATAAAGTAGTGCCATGATCCTTGTTGTATGACATCACACCTTTCCTCTTATTTGTGGTACTACCAAAACTATATGCTTAAGAGTCATAATGAAAAATCGCACAATACATAGTTTGAAGAATTGTGAGAGACATTTCACCATGACCATCATATATTATAAAGATAGTGGTTATAGCAAGGTCATTGCAAGCTAGGGTGGTTCATTGCGTCATTTATTGCAAGTCCTATGAAGGGCTTTGTTTTTTTGTTTAGTTTTAATTATGGTAACAATAAGTCCCAAGCAACCTATACCTCAAAGATTTTAGTGCTTGGAACTACCACCAACACTTTCAAATTGAGTTAATGTAAAGATCACCATTGAAATTGAAGCAAAAACTAGTCTTTGAATTTTTGTTAACCACATGGCCATGTATCATCAACTTCACATAGTGGTAAGAAATTTGAATGGAGACCTCCATGAGTTGCTCATCATGGAAACTAATTTCAAAATTTACCATTTGAAATCTCAAAACCCCAAAACACATTTTTTGATTTTTTTCAGTAATTTTTTTCAAGCGAGCCTCATAAGCATGAATAAAAAAGACTTTAAAAAATATTTCATCATTGATAAAAGGTAGATTGGGAGTAGAATTAGAGGTGGTCAAAAAATAATTTAATTTAATCTCCATTAAAATAAGATCATCCTTAAAGAAACAACCTACCTACCTAGACTTTACCTACCTAAATGCCTTCATTCACACCTAACTTTATGACCTACCTTCTTAACTTGCCAACCTAATTAACATGGTATATATGAACTTAAAGTATTATTTACGAACTAACACCTAACCTTATTGACTACCTACTAACCCAATTTACTACCTACCAATTATAACCTATTAATTAACCTAACCTATCAATTAAAATAGCATAAGTCACATCTAAGTTAAGCCTACATAACATTTATTTCTAGACCTAGGTTAAACCTTGGTTAAACATTAGCTAAACAAAAAAATTCCTAAACCTTGGATAAATAAATTTTTGGTTAAACCTTGGTTAAACCTTGGCTAAACTTTAAATTTTGGTTAAACATTGACTAAACCTTGAAAAAAAAAAAAGGGCTAAACATTGGCTAAACCTTGATTAAATAAAAAATTGGTTAAGCATTGGCTAAACCAAAACTTGGTAAAACATTGGCTAAACTAAAATTTAATTAAGCATTGGTTAAATTATGGTGAAATTTAAACTTAAATAAGCCTTGGTTAGATTAAACTAAAGTTGGTTAAATTTTCATAAATTTAGAATATGGAATTAAAAAAAAAAGAAACTTGGTGAAACTAAACTTGTCAATATTTGATAACAAATGATTTATTATTATTAATTGTTAAATATTATTTATACATATTAATTAATATTTTAAATAATTAATAATTAAATAAAATTAATGATTTATTATTTTCATTTATTAATTATAATTTAATTAAATGATTATGAAATTTTAACTATTAGTTATCAAGTAATGAAAAATATGCATTATTATTTTAAAATTAAATTGAATTATAATTAATAGTAGTTATTACCTATTAAATTTAACATATAATCAACAATTAATGATTTTTTTTTACTGTAACCTAATTTTCTTATCGAATAATAAGCCTAACTTAACTATTTATTTACATATCTACATATTTATCTATTCATCTATCTATTTACTTAATTATTTTCCTAGCCTACCTAGCCCACTCACAATATGTCCAAAATGTACACTTGACATGCCCTAAATACAACATAGTTTTTAAATATGCTATAATATATTCCAAAACAGCATAATGTACGTTAAAAGTATAGGTACATTACATAGAAGTAGCCAAGTTGTGGCTATTTTTGCAATTAATTTGATGTAAAAACCTCTTTTTCAATGAAAAGCCCAAAAGTTTAATCAACATGAAAGGATGAAAACATAGTGATCACAAAGTGACCTCAAGTGCTCTGCAACACCACTTGCAACACAAGATTTATTTCCCCCAAAATTAGAATGATTTGTTATCTTCAAAAGTTGACATTCAAACCAAAACTTGCAATTCACATTGAAATCAATCACAACTACATGAAATTTTGATTTCAATCAACAAATATTCAAAAGGTAAACATCTCCAACAATTTTCCCTTGTCTTGAGGAAAACAAAAACAACATTGTCAAAAGCAAACAACAAATTGTGCATCTACTACATTTTACATTAATAATCGACCTCATTTGGGTTTAGGGTTCATGACAAAAAATTCAAACCTATATCAATGATTTTTAAAAAGTATATGAATGACAAATAACCTACTTAAATGAATGGCAAAGGTACACATAGGGTAGAAACAAAGTAATTATTTTTTACCAAATAATAATTGGCCAACATGATAGTCTATGGAATCTAAAAGGTTCACACTAGGTTAAGTAGGGTTTTAACAAGATATTGGGTTGTTTAAACCTAGAATCTAAAGTATTAATTCATACCTTGTTCAATCCCTTATTGATAGCTAATGGGAATTTCATCAATACTTGTCCAACATTAGTTTAAACTTTTCAATGATGCACAACCATTCATCATGAAATTTCAATAGAATCCATATGAAAATTGTAAAAAATATGTTTGTGTAAAATTTGTGGGTTTCAAAGTGTAAAAATGGCACAAAATATATATATTTTGTCTATGTAAATGATGTGTCTTTTCTATGTATAATGTTTTGATGTGAAATATTTACGATTTATATTTTAACTAAATTTGTGTAATTATCATGATGTAAATTTGCATAAAACTATGTAATTTTTGTGTATTAAACATGAATATTCATGCATATTTGAACTTGTGCATATTTGTATGTATGTCAATAAAAAAAAATGATTCATTTTGTTTGAATATTTAAGATGTTGAATATGTATAGATATCATTCATATCAAGCATAACATGGAATTCATACGACTTTTATATGAACTTATGAAAACCAAAATTTGCATGAAATTTAGACAAACCTTTGAAGCATGGTAAGTTTTTGATGTTGAAATTATTTTCTTGTGCAAGTGTGCAAGCATTGTGGGGTTTAAGGTTTAAGCATATAAGTATTATATATGGACTTGTTTTCTCAAGATGGCATCTCTATTATCTCCACAAAACTTTAAATTTAAACATTTTTTCTCATTAAGCAAGTTTAGTTGGCCCAATTGTGTTCTTTTTACTTTTTTTTTAATTCATATATACCAAACCCAACATTGTCCCACCTTTTGATGTTTATATGACTTTTTTTTGCTACAAAATTTTAAGGAAAAGAAGAAGTATGAGCAAAATAAGTTCTTATACGGCATCCAAAACATCAAATTGCCACATGGACTAAATTAAATAGTCCAATGGGCTTTGATGGGAAGGTACCTTAAGTGAAATTTCAAGTGTGTAGCATCATAAAAAGCAAATTAGGACAACCCACTAGCCCCTAAATTGCACGGCCTCTTGAATTTGAAGAATGAAAAATTGTTGCTTGTGTGGGAAAGACATTGTAACAAATGAAGTGCAACATAATGCCATTGTTGAAAGGAATAAAAAGTTGGTTCAATTTGTTTATTATTATTGCTTTACATGTTTGAAGGAAAACCAATGAATGATTATGAAAACATGAGTAAATTATGCTCTTCCTTGATATAAAGAATTTTGCTAGAATCTATTGGTCAAATTCAATATGATGTATTTTATATGGTTGAAGTAATACATTAGCTTATGATTAACAAAACAAAATAACTTATATAAAATGTCAAGAAACCTTATTGCACTTGCCTTCTTAACATGTTTAGACAAGGCCATTTTGTCGAGCACAATGATTGTATGGGTTTTTATGTATTTGAACATTGTTTTAAAATGACTTAACCAAAATGGTTTGTGTGTTCCACATTTTTAAATCACAAGTGATAATACATTCATGATTATAGTGCATTGTATGCATATTTGTATATAGTTGATGATTCAAATGTAGATGAACATGAGTAATGTGGGATTGAAAAATTGTTGTGAACTTTAATGGTTATTTCTCTTACAACCTAGAAAAGGATTCATGAGTTTGTCAAATCAACCAACATCTTGAAAATAAGAAGGAAAAGGTTATTCAAAATACTATAATAAGATTTGGATTTCATGGTGTTCCTTGTCAAATGAATTTTTAAAGCATGAGTATTACACCTTGATATTCTAGATTAATTATCAAGATGCAACAAATCATGAACTTTGACATTGCTAAATGCAATTGTTTAGCCTTTTAAGTTTTTGTTAAAAACAAAGTTTTGTATATGTGATTTTTATTTTTTTGGCTATAAAGTTATGCCAAGGTGATTATTATGCATGATATATTGATGCACAATGAGCTTATAAGTTTGATGTGTTGATTGGGTATTAAGATTTGGTGGGTGGCACCTCCAAATTAATCCAATGCAATATGAATGCCACCTAATTTTAATATAGTTGCTTGGAGAATTTGAGCTTTAGAATTGATGGTAGTTTCAAAATGACACCTTGGGCTTCAACCCTAAATGAGGAAATTGTTGAAATTGCTTAAACATTGTTTGAGCACACAATAACTAATGTTGAAGAACAATTTTTGTTTGGAGCTACCCAAGTCAACAATGAGCTTGAAAAATGTTTCCATACACAAGACATAATGGATAATGCACTAGGTGTAATTTATTTTTAGTATGTAACCAAAATGGACACATGTGGTTTTTATTATTATATTTAAGTTGTACTCAAAATATAAGCCATGTAGGACAAGGATTGAATCCTAAAACAATCTTGAAATGCATAATATTAAGAAGAATATCCTTAAAATCATGATTTACAAATCAACAAAAATATTTTAAAAAATTTAGGATCCAAAAAGATGTTGCATTTTACTACCATGTAAAGGTGTAAATTAAATAAAATTCCCACAAATGTCATTTTCAAAAAAACTCAACTCTTTTAAAAAGGCCTTCAAGCAACAAAAAGAATTAGTCATAATGTCTTAAAAGTCCTTTTGGGTACTCCATATTCATTAGATTCATTTCAAATGAATATTTTAAAAAATTCAACAAAAAAATTCAATGTAAACTTAAGTAACCACTTAGCACAATGAAAATTAAGCAATGATTTTAGTCAAATGAAATTGATTATATTGTGAATGCACTTTTTGCACTTGAAAAAATATTTTGAATTTTTTTTTCCAAGTCACTTGGTTATACTGAAGGGCTTTTTATTAACAACCTAGGGAGCTTGGAAACATACATCAATGGATCCCACATGTCTTTAAT
>Ga0116229_10010175_pt1 | contig 14171 bp, 9 predicted proteins | sample S1TSphgellanicum_3_FD_87313 | JGI IMG/M metagenome (GOLD analysis project Ga0116229, IMG submission 87313) | Host-associated microbial communities from peat moss isolated from Minnesota, USA - S1T2_Fc - Sphagnum magellanicum MG | ecosystem: Host-associated > Plants > Peat moss > Unclassified...
AGTTAGACTCTTTGTGTACATACATGTTGGCCATAAAAATTAAAAGCAAGCTAGCACCCTATAAATGGTGGAAGGTAAAATTTACTACTATCCAAAATCAATGCATAAAAAATGATGTCCAATTTGTTGTTGTGTTTTACTTATTAAGGGAAGATGGTCTATTATAAACCTTGAATCTCTGTACGATCTTTTTTTAGATTTTCAAGCGTAGGAAACATTGGTCTAATAACTTATGTTAAAATTAGTGTTGTGCAATTCTTTTTTAAAATCAAACCTTTGATCTTGATTTTTATATTGTAATATTTATTTGGAAGTTTCTATGGGTGTGGTTGTGAGTTTAATTTTCTAAAATTAAAAACCCTTTGATTCTAGTCCTTAACACATTTTTCCAAATTCAAAAACTTTCATGCTCAATTCAAAAACCAAGTTTGGTTTCACGTACATATCACACATTCCCCAATGCTAAAAATTGTATAGGTACAAAATTTAAGAACAAATTAAAATAAGGGCCTTGTAAGTACAAAGTTCAACAACTAATTAAAATTAATATTTAATTATAAAATTCAACCTACTTATTAAGTTGTTATTTATTTAAAGATCTTGACCTTATTTTCAAGAATGTTTTTTCACAATTTCAATCTCAATCCAAATTTAGCAAAAAATTAGTTCCATGCTTTGGTTCTTGTGCTAGTTCCAACAAAATTATGTCAATTCAAGTTTAGGTTATTAGAACTCAAGTATATTAAACCCCCTATAAGGTCATTCAGAATGACGAGCCCACGATATGGGATGGTTAAGGCTTGATCATTGACAAACATTAATTTCCCCATGTGATGTATGAAAATGCAAAATAATATAATCAATGGAAGTTTTCATTCATTTCTTTATGTGATTTGAGAGATGAAAAGAAAAATAGGATGATGATCAATGGGAAATTTTTCATCTAATGTGAAAGGGCAAACAAAAAGATCAATATGATGAAAAGGCATTGATTGGTTGAAATTACTTAAGTTTTATTGGCATTAAGGCATGGTCACAAATCAAGCACCTATTTTAATATCTTAATATATAAATTTTGATGATATCTAGTTATAGTTTTGTTTACTTATTTTGATTTCAGAATTTATTCAGTAGATAAATTGGATGTAATCCTTTCTCAAAAGAATTATGAAAAATAATGGATGTAAATAATAATTAAGACATTAATAATTAAGTTCATAATAACATAAAGAGTTTAGATAATTTTAAAATTAAATTTATTATTATTATTATTTTTAATGAGATAGTTTCAAGTGGCAACACATGTATAAACCAGAAATTTCGAAGTTTTCCAATTTTTTTTGTCATCATAGTGCAAAAATTTGCCCCCCCAAAAAAAGAAATCCTGATTTTAGGAATTCAATTTAACACTCAGGAGTGATGATCTCATTTATTCATTTTGATGGGAATTTATTTTATTTATATATTTTGATTTGAATTTTTTGGTCAATGCATTAATTGGATTGAGTCATTTCCCAAAAAGAATAATGAAAATTCAAAATTAAAAAAAAGTATGGAAATGATTATAATCATGAGACAATTATTTTAAGTTCATTATAGAGAAAGAATTAGAAATTCAATAGTGAAAGTGATCTATTTGTTCATTCAATTTTGATGGAATGGATAATATTAGTTTATTTATTTTTATTTGAAGAATTCAATCAGTGGACAAATTGGAATTTAGTTCAATTTCCCAAAAGAAAATTCACAGATTAAAAAAACGGCCCCAAAGTGGAAGACATTTTTCGTCCATATCCTTCATTTGATTTCGTTCGTCCGTCGCATATATCGTTCTTCCGTCCAACAATTCGTCCATCCGTCCGACATATGATTCGTCCGTCCAACAAAGCGTCCGTCCGTCCGACAAATCGTTGGTCCATCGGACAAATCGTTCGTCCGTCCCATAGATCGTTCGTCCGTTGCGCGTGCAACAAGAAGATGAGTCTGGGGCGCTCAGTGTTGTTTTCCGTTTGTTTTGTTTGGTTGTCGCGATCGTGGCGTCTGCGCTTGCTCCCATGGATTACTAGATCTGAAGTCCGCGGGGAGACGAGCAACATTCCGCTCTATTCTTTTCGTATATCAAGCGGGCGGGGCGGAGAATCGATTTGAAGGCTCGGATGGCCGACTTCATCACTTCCACTCACCGGAAGAAGTGGATCCTCTCACCGCAAGATCTGGTAGGCTTTTCAGGTTCTATGCCCCAAAGTTTTGATTCTCTCTATGGCGATCTCTTCCTATTTGTTACATCCTTCAAATATCAGTGAAAGAGTTTATGCTTCAAAATATCAGTGATAAGAGTGTCATTGCTTTGGAGCTCGTCTTATGCATTCGATTTTGGACGTCGTTTTTTGCGATGAGGGAAAGGAGAGGGTGAGAAGAGAAATGAGGGGGGAGGAGCACTGTTCCACTCTTTGTGTACAAGCATGTATTATCTGGTGTCGTATAAGGTAGAACAGGATGAAACTTTGATATGCATTCTTCTTTTCATTTGTAGGAACGTGATTAGGTAGGTGCACATGGAACTTGACTCGAATCGGAATACGTCTATTTTTCTCTGGACTTTGCTCTTCTCATGCTTCTGAAATGGTTGGAAATATGTTGCATGAAGGCTTTGTTTTGGTAGTGAATGGATCGCACAAGTGCAATTCGTTTTTTTTTCCGTTGGGGCCTTCTTATGCTGAAAGGGCTTGTGGAATGTGGCTCCTGGTTTTCTATAGATATATGTCGCTTTATATAGGTCTGCTTAGTGCTCTTGTGATGAATCAGCTGATACTGTAATGGTCCTATCTTGATACTCCAGAGATAACGTAGGCTGTCTTCGCAGTAGCAGAAACGACTGTTTCATTTACTCTTTGTGTAGTAGCCTGGAAAGGATTACAAGAGATTTTTTGGGTAGTAGTATATGCATGTATGCCCCACTGTTTCTTTTCCAGATTCTTCAAGTATGCTCTGTTCTTGGTTTCCAACTACCAGTGGTTATTAATATTCCTTTCCTTAGTGGTTGAATGCTGCCTGTGGATTTTGAACAGATTAAAAACTGTCAAGCTGCAAATCAACGAGCTGTTGAAGCACTACAGAAGGTGAACTGCAAAATTTAGATCTTTTGAGTTAAGGATTTCTTGTTGGGGGTCTAGTTAGGGTTGTTCTTATATTATCAAAGAGCTAACTCATGCTTCCTTTCTTCACTTGTAGGAGTGAAGTGTTGCTTGATTTTTGCATCCCTGTCCAATCTTTCCAATTTCATTGTTTTTTGGGGAACATGATATGGTTTCTGGTCGATGTTGGATTGAGCTCAACAGTTGTCTTTTTACACTTGCAGTATGGTGCTACACGAGTGGAGTGTCAGCCAGATGGAACTCTGGCATATCCAGGAGCTCATATTCAGGGGGAGAATGGTATAGTGTTTTTTTTTGCTGCTCATCTGTGCAGGGGACATGTTTTGAAGATAAAAAGTTTTTCTGCAAAATTGATTCTTCTCCAACTGCTCTACATAGTTGCAAAGTTGTATATTTGCAACTCATGCTCAGTCTTCCTTCAGTAGTCTGCATTTGCCATCTATGAGCTCTTTTTGGTCATATGGATGCAGTTTCAGAATAACTTTGTGTTTCTCTGGAGCAGGACAAGGATCCTTACCAGAGCCTTTGACTGTAGCTGAGGAGCTTCTTGTGCGAAGGTTTTATGAACAGAAGATTCAGCAAGTCAGCGCAGCTTTCTCTTTCCCTTACAAAATACAGGTCTAATTGGACTCCCTTGGAAGTGCTCTGTAGTATCCATGAGGCACTGTGACTTGGAGCTCAACCCCATCTTTCACTGGCAGGAAAGCAAGTTTGCTCTCACTATATGCAGCATGTACACCAGTAGCATCCTGTACTGGTCAAGCATGGTGTGCTTGACAGAACGGCTATAAGCAAGTCAGTGGCAGTAATTCTGAAATTTGTGGAAAGCTGTGGTTCTCTGAAATGAATATTGTCTCTGGTGACTGATTACTTGTGTTTCAGGCAACTGCCATCCTGTACTTCAAGCGATTCTATCAGAAGTGGTCTGTGATGGAGCATGACCCCAAACACATAATGTGAGTTTTGCAATGTCCAATTGATGCTATTGGCTGCAAATGCAAATCAGGAAACTACTGTGCTATTATATTGTTGGCATGTAAGGTAGCTATACATATGCCCATATATAGAGCTCTTCCATTATATTGTACTCCTCAATTTGAACAGTAGCAATAGCAAGGAAAACAGGATGGAGCATAATGTTGTGGGATGGGGCAGGCTCACGTGCATCTACTTGTCATGCAAAGTAGAGGAGTTCCATGTATCTGCAGAGGAACTGGGCAAGGGCATTCAGCAAGATCCCCAAGTTGTGCTAAAAAATGAGCTGACTGTTCTCCAGGCAAGTGTTTCTCTGTGTGCAATTGTATCTTTTTGTTGTGCCTCGTGTTGGGTGCTAGATGACATCATGACTGTACCTTCCTGTTGCTTCTGGGAATGTGACAAACTCAGGATGCAGATTCCCAGTTTGTCACATCTTATACAATTGCTTTCCCTAGGTCTTGAGCATATCATTATATCCTTATCAACACCCACTGTTGGAATGAGGTTAAGTTAATGGGGAGGAATGGCAGCTACTCGCTGCCATTCATGATGAAGGTGATGGTCTGATACTTTGTGAATGACACTCACAAGGTTATGACCCACTTATTCTTGTCATGTTTATTTTGGTTTGGCCAGGAGTGACGCAAAGTGGTTGCCTTTAAAATATTTCTTTGGAGTTCCTTCTGCAATCTCATCAATAATTCTGTTTCTTTCTTTATGTTTCTCTGGATAGCAGAGCCCACCTTGTCAGATACAAAAATATTGTTGCAATTGCAATTTTCATGTCTTACATCATTAAAGATTGTGGAGTGTTATGGTGGGTGGAGACTTCTGCAGAAGTGGCATGCAAGTGATGAAGTTTACACACTGTTGTATGCAGGGCTTAGATTTTGAGCTTATTGTTTATACACCTTACCGGTCAGTGGATGGTTTTATCTATGATCTAGAGGTGAGGAGCTGGCTTCTCTCAAACTCCCACTTTCTCTTTAGTTATCCATGGAGGTTTAGGGTTTATCATAGTGAAGCATGAAGTTGGCCAGTGTGACCTAGGACATGAGTTTCTGAGACCTAAATATAAATCTCATTTGCCTTCTTGAAGTTGGAGAGCCCCCCTGCTTTTATTATTGTTACTATTCATATCCAAAATCAATGATCAGGTGGAGAGGTCTGAACAAATCTGCTACATGAGCATGCCTCTGGAACAGATTAAAGAATTGTATCAGACCAGAGTAAGGGAGATTATATTGTCTCAATACTCAGTACAATTCATATAGCTGGTAAACCCCTAGAGTCAGACTTACAACATTGCCATTCCTGTATATCTGGTTGTTTCCTGTAGGCCACACCCTGCACAGTCAGCTTCTTACAGACCTTGAGAAAAAGATAATGTCTTTTGAACTTTGTGCTGTGTGTCCTTGCAGAGTTTTGTGCAAGGGATGGGAGAAGCTGCTGCACAAGGCTTGCAGGTACATGACTTGTGTCTGAATGAATGCAGGATTCTACTTTGTACCATGGCTTTTTGTTGCAAGCATGTGCATATCCATATCTTGCAATGGCCACACAATTATTTGCTTAATGCAGTCATATCTGGGAAACCAGCAGCAACAGTGCAGATGCCATAACCAATTCCTCCAAATTTGTCTAGTCAATGGTTGTACCTTTTTAGCTTGTGCTTATCACACTGTGTTTATCTCTATGAATTGTACACAGCTTCAACTGGGAAGTAAATTCTTGTGCAGGAGTTAAAATTGGCAGCTCAATTTATTGTCGACTCTATGATGCTGACAGATGCGCCTCTTCTTTTTCCTCCTGGCCAGGTTGGCAATCATTTTCCATGACAGATCTGAGAGATAGTTGTTGGAATTGAAGTGTCGTTCTATTACTGATAGTCTATACTGGATATGGATTCCAAGCTTGAGATAGTGGCTTTTCTATCAGAGCATGTCCTGGGACCCAATCATCTTTGGTAAGAGCCCTCTGGTCCTCGTGGTAAGAATTGTTATAAAGGTCAATCATGCATGTATCAAGCCTGCTGAGGTGGATACACTCTGCACAGCTTGTTGTATTTCTCTTAAATGTAAATTACTGTGTCTCCATTTGAAGGAGGGAATTTGTGGCTTCAACAGTACTGACAGTTTTTTGGCATGACATCTGAAGCTAGCCTTGGCAGCACTGTGCACTGCAAATCGGGAAGAGCCAAAGGTGGACTTTGACAGGTACAGACTTGGTGTTGGATAAATCATGTCTGAACCCTGAACTATGTTTTTGTGTCTCAGCAAACAGGTCTTGTAGACTGGTGACACACGTCCCAGGTTCATAGAGTACCTTACTTATATGTTCTACCTGTGGTGTTCAAGCTGCTGTTAAGCATGAGGTTACATTGGTTTGGATGTTTAGTTTTGATTTGGACCTCTGGAGGCAGATTCCCAATCAGTGTCTGTTTTTGCAATTTTCAGGTACTTGCAGAATATGCCTGGACGCCAAAGGCAGCGGCATTCATATGCAGAGTTGATGGGTGTGCTGGACTCAATTGATTTGCTGGTAAGTGCAAGTGCTGACTCACAGTATTAGCTCTGGTTTGTCATTTAAGCTCTATGTTTTCACTTTCTTTAGAGTGTCATGTCTCAGATACCTGGTGAATTTTTAATTTGAAAAACAAAGCACACTTACAAACTCTAAAGTAGTCATGCAAGGGTCTAATCATATATTTGCATTCTTTGAGGAGAGATGTGTTTCATTTGGAGCAGAAGGTAAGGACTCAATCTGCATGTCATCAAAGTCTGGAAAGTTATCTGTGGGAATTTCACTTGGATACCATTTTACTGCTTGAAGGTAAGCCTGTATGATCTTATAGGTGAAGGATACAAATCAGCCTGTGGAAGCAGATGTGAGGCGCATTGATCGCAAGCTGAAGTACTGTAGAAATCCTGGCTTGCAGGATGAGTGAGTTTTTTATGCTCAGCTCAGATTTACAGCAACAAACATCATTTTTCCTGCTTTGAATATGACATTCTTGCAGATTGTGTGGATGTGGGCTCCGATGTGGTAACATGTTCTGATTTGGTGTTCAAAATGGGCACAGAGGTAAGGGAAAAAGGGAGCGGAAGGTCAAACAGAAGCAAAAGCGAGCCTCCCATGACATCCCCATGGCGAACGCTTTGGATAATTCTCCACTGTATGTATTCCTTCTGAAATGCTTTTGTGCCAACTTTGCAGATGAAGGTCAGAGCTGTATTCTGGGTATGCATATTACTTTACAGCTCAGCTACTAACATGGAGATGTCAAGACCTGGTTGATTACAGTGACCTCAATGAGATGCATGGTGTCAAGAGACGGCAGAGTGAGGGGGATGTTATGCTCTAGTTTGTGAGGCCACCAAAACCCAGAGTTGGAAGGATGCAACACCAATCCTCTGTAGGTCGTGTCTGCACATCCAAGGTGGGCCACCTTGACACAGGCTCTTTATTTTGTCATGAAATTCTTGAAGGGTGTTTTTGGCAAGAGCAGGAGCCTACCTAGTGTCCACCCAACCCCCCCAAACCTCTGACTGGCTTTGCCAACAGTTCTCTTATGTGATAAAATAATTATCTGGGAGGGAGTCAGGAATGAATACAGAAGTTCTCTCCTTGAATTTTGATTTCAAGCATGGTTGATGGATTTTCTTCTGCTGCTCTTTTCTGTTCCTGATGCAATGTTTCTGTACAATCTGAAGCTGTGGGTTTTGTGTAGTACATTGAAGATCCTACCAGTAATCTGCTTAGATTTTCTTTGCTTGCAGGTTTCTGTACTGACAGGCCTAGCTGGAGTCAATTAAGCGAACAGCAGTCATCAATTACATTCTGGTGTCCCTTGCCAGTGTGCTCAGTTTAATAACTGCAAGTTGCAGAAAGTGCACTTGCAATATGACATCAAGTTAGCTTTTCTTTTCTAAATTTCACATTTGATCAAAGTGTCAATTGACATGCTCTCTTTAAGCCTTGTAAATGCTGGTGGCCCATTGCCATCTGAATGACAAAGCTGCTTTAACTGTCACAGTTATCATATAGAACAGTGATATTCAGCTCATCAGGAGTGGTCATCTCCCACCATTTCAAATGATGTCATGAAGTTGCTGCTTAAGGGACTTCTTCTCATGTGCTTTCTTCTCAAGGAGGCATGTCCTGTGGGTGCATAAGCTCATCTGCACTTAGGAAAGTTTGAACTCGTGAGTAGGTTGTACCAAACTTTCTGCCGCACTTGCTGCAATGAGCAAAGTAAGAAACTTTGCTAGAGCAAACTGCACCAACTCCACTGGCGGCATGGGTGGGTCACATTCTTTCCTTCTTATTTTTGATGAAAGGAAAGAAGAATGCTTGATTTATATTTTTCTGGTAAAGAATAATCCAGTAAAGTACAAGACAGCCCTTCTATACAAAAGATGAAGCTCTCTAATGTGGCTAATGTTTCTGTCTGTAACACAATGTTGGTTTCAGGATAGAAAGGAACAAGTCGTGTGTGAAGACTCTTGTTCCTTCCAAACAGAATCCAACTATGTTTGATGTCCAGTTCTAAGCATGAACAATTTAATTCTAGACATCTGTGTAGGTTAAGCAATTGCAATTGAGATTCATTGGACTCTCTACCTTCTTATGTTTGTCACTCTTTTGGTGTGGCTTTCCAGTAGCAATGGTGAAAGAGGATTGGAAGAAATGCTAGGATGAAGTCTGGTCTGTTTTGGGATCTGTGGATTACAGAGCATATGATGCATACAAGGAGAAGAAATTGAAGCATATGCAGAGACATTAACAGCATCATTCAAGAACAGGAGAACAATTCTCTGTGTCATGATCTGATGGCACCTGACATGGTATGATCTCTATATCTTATCTCCAATTCAGCAAGGTTTCTATGGAACAAGTAGCATCTGTTATCAATATTATATCCATAAAATAACAAAGCCTCTTTTGTCATCACTCATCAAGTCTGTAGGCTGTTGAGAATAAATCCTATTACATGGTATTTGTTAACAACCAATAATCTTGTTGCAAGATCCTGGTTGGGTGTTTTAGTTTTCTAATTCCTTCTAGCAAATCAGAGAATGATTAATTTACAAGGGAACAGTTCGCTGATAGATTTGTGTGACAGCATGGCCGCATTTCATCTTACTCTTGAAATATAAAGGCAACAAAAGTCTGAAGTTTTTATGTGAGAAATGAAATGTCCAAATTGTTTCATCATAGGGTTTGGCATATTCCTCAATATGAAACAAACATATTAATTGGATTGGGCTCTGTGCAGTTGCACACTACCAATGATGATCAATTGATGGAAAAAATGAATTGATTTTGTGGAAATCAAATTCCACTTAAATGAAAATGTTGAATAACATTGCATGCAACTTGAATGGAATTGAATTCAAATAAACTGAATGAAATTCGAATTCTATTGAATTTGAATGAATTCAATTGAAAACAAATGGGAGGCAAATTGGTGCAAAAGGTATTGAAAATCAGCTTATGATGTTGAAAGAATAAGAAACTTTGAAAAATTTGAAACCAAACCTTTTCATTCCTCTTTACTCGAGAATCAAGTAATCCAAAAGGATGACTTATGGAACCTAAAGCTCCTCTACCTAAACTGGGTCCCGTTAATCATTGTCCTTGGAATTTGAGCTCTGTGTTGTTGTGCATTACAAATGATGATCAACTATTACTATTATTTTTTTATGATTTCAATAATTCATCATTATTGATGTCAATGTTCAAATTTAGTTTAAATTAATATACATTTCGTGGACATGAAAAGACACATGTTAATTTGTTTTTTCATGTCCATGTTGGTGGATAGGGAAATAGAATGAGATAGTTATAAAATGGAGGTAGTTATTAGGAAAGGTTTGAAATAGTTATTAAGAAAGTTAATAAGGAAAAAAAAATTATGAAAAAAGAAATGAAATAGTTAGGCTTGAAAATGAAACAGTTATTTCTGAAATTGTCTTTAGAATGGTCCATGGACGATGACCATATGAAGAATTTCAAAAAATCTCTCAAATATCAATTCCAATTACTCATCACTGGAATTAAGAATCGAAGTTAAGTCTGGAAGTCTAAGTATGTCTATTCTAAACCAATACCTCATTCAAATATGGACAATAAACATGTGAATAAAAAAATTGAACATTGAAGTTGATTTATATGGAACCTTCTAGCACTTACGCATTTTTGCAAGGTATTAGAGCTTTTGAACATCCTTGCATCTTCTTCAAGGTAACATATGTGACTATTTTAACTATGCAAGGGTGACATTTACCATGTGTGTTGGTCTAACACATCTGATTAGTTAATTATCAAACTTAGTCTGGATGATTAACATGCCATATGTGTTCATTTAACAAGTTTCATTAGGTGTTTAACAAGCTTAATTTGGGCGGCTATCATACACCACAACATGATAATTCAAGCATGTAGAAGGGTAGTTTTTCTTTTGCTTTTCTTTTTTCCTTATTATAAACTCTCCCAAAGAGCTATTTTGAAAGTCCTTGGGAATGAGTGTCTTGCCACCAATTCTTAAAAGTTTCAAATATTAATAATACTCCATTTTGGTGGCTTTAATCAAAGTTCTTATAGGTCATTTCAATGGCACGAGCTTTCTCTCCTCTTCCAATTCTTATACTCAAAAATGTTGGATCATCACCCCTTATGCACTTGTACAATAATCTCACCCCTTACACAAGGCTTTTGCAGAACTTGAAATTAGACTTAATATTTGTTCCTTGTAAGTGATTACAATGAAAAGAATATACATGCAATTTATATTTACTACAATGCAAATAAAAAAACATCATGATGCACATCCCAAGGTTTTTGTGTGGCATCATTAGTGAGCATACAAAGAAATGCTTAGCACTAATTGATTATATGTTTTTAGAAATCATCCAAATAATAGAAAATTGATGAAGATTTTCCCTTAAAGCAAAAAAACCTTGTTGAAATGTGAAAATTTTTGCCCCAAATTTTTTTAAATCTCAAAATTTTGACAATTCTTTTCTAACAAATTGAAAAATTATGACAAGATTTGCACTCTACTTTCTTTTGTTGCCAAGATGCAAAATTTCACCAATAAAAATAAATTAAAAAGAAAAAACATCAATCATATCTATGCATGATTATCACAAAATAACTGAGATATAACATTGAACAAAATTTACCATGCAACCACCAAGATGTTACCATTGTTACGCCAAGAAAAAATCAAATGAATGCCCATTAGCATTTTGCATAATTGTTTTTTACTCACAATCTCTTCTAGCTACATTTTTTTTCAATCTACTTTTAGCAGATAACTTTTATTTACAAGATTGCATTATCTAATATTCACAAGTGTTAACCACTTACAAGTTCAACTGACACAATTCATTTTCCATTCCTTGTGCATTTCTATGGCACGTATCAATTTTTGCTTTATTTTATGTTTCATAATGCACTTCCATGAATTGGTCTTTCCACGTCCCATTTTGACATGTAGATAACATTCTTTACATGTCTTATAATGAATGATGTGTTGCCTTGAAGACAAAATTGGGCAAAGTTCTTTGGAAATCCCTTTTCCCAATTGGCATCTTTTATCATATATCATTTTCATTTCCTTTATGCTAGTGCTTGTTTCACATGAGCTTGTTTTCGTTTCCTTATGCATCAAATGTATTTTGGTTTATGTTTGAACCTTTTATTTTTTTCACCAATAGTGTGGGAGAAAATAATTGAATTAATATACAATTGCATTTCAAGAAATTGAAATGGGAAACATCATGAACCATGATCTTTCAAACCCAAAGTAGTTCACCATGTGATAGCCCAAATGTGTAAGCCACCTTGCCAATTGTTATGATGAGCTTTAAAAGGTTCCCAAAATCTTGGGTAAGCCTAACACGTTTTCATAACTTCTCTTGATCCTTCTTACTACGTGGGGCCATGTTCAAGAAAACCATAATATCCAATTCAAGTTCTCTAAGTTTCTATTTAGACTTTAACTTTTGATTTACATCTTGGATCACACTTTTAAATGAAAACTATGAACTTTATTCCATCTTTCAAAACATATATGTCTATTGTCTTGATTAGAACCTTGGAAAAATGTTTAAAAGTCAATATCAAATGATCTCAATTGGTTCCATCCCACTTGTATATTGTATTTTATTATATGAAAACTTAATCAAATAAAGGTACTTCTTCAACATGTGTTCAGAAGTTGAATTAGTCTTTTCAATTTTTACCTTAGATTCATGAAATAAATAATGTTAACATCTATAATATGTATCTAAAGATGTGAATGGCCTGGGTCAGCAAATTTTGTGTATCTAATTGGCAGAATCTTTTAATATAACCCACGAAAGAATAATTATTTTATAAACAATTGTCACATAGTACAAAGTTGTTTCAGCTATATTACTTGTTAGGTACCTTTATAGGCCAACATTTAATCCTTCAAAATCCAAGTTCTGGTAAAAATCATCGTAATGCTCCCACAATTGTCCAAGACATGGTAAAAAGAAGTGGCAAATCATCAATTGAATAGAGTTACCAGTAAAGTCCCACGATTAAGGGGCAAGAACGGCCAATTTCAGGATAATTGGGCATCAACTGCTTAACTGAGAATGAAAAATTTACAAGGCGAAATAACTGGGACCCAAACTAGTTTTCCCACCAATTTTGGTGGTAAACTGAGTTTCATCCTGTCTTTCCTTTTTCTTGAGCGCCTCCACTGCTGCTACATATATTTTCACTGCTCCTACCTGTACAACTACTATAATTACTCCGGAACCTTGTGCATTAAATGCTGAATTTCAGCATTTGATACTAAGATTTAATAGATTTTCATTACTTTGTGGATACCACTGAAAGAGGGGATAGGGGGTGAAAGCAGGCCCAAAGACAGGGTGACTTTACAGATAACTGTCATGTAAATTGGAAGCTCAATGATGATATTGGGATCAAGAAATACACAAGAGGTTGCACATGCAAATGTTGTTGAAACTAAACATTGTTTGATGATCAAATTGTGCAAATCTTGGAAACAAGTCATGCTAGGGTAACAGAAGATCAATAACTTTAGCTCAAACATTGAATATATTGAGAAAGAAAATGGTCAAGTAGAAATATGAAAATATATCTTTAGTTTTTTTATAAAAAGACTCATGGTTCAAAGCAACTTGCAAAACCATAAGAAAATAACTTAGTAGGTGAAGAAGAAACATGATGAATGAAATGTGAAACTTCTAGGAACAATCAACAAATTGAAGTCCAAGAATGTGGAGACCTAAGACATTTATGAATTCAATTAAATTTTTAACAAGGGAGTCCACAAAAACTATACTATGGAATATGAAAATTGTTGAGACCAATGGGCCCTTGTGCCATGGGCCCAAGCATATCAACCCTCCCCTAAAGTCACCCATTCCAATATTATTCTCGTCAAAGTGAACTTAATTTCATAATTCTTATGGAATATAATTGTGAAAAAATCATTTCAAAAACTAAAAAATTAATTTCCAAATATGAAAATCACTTTAAGTTTAATTACTTTTACTATGTTGGGCTAGAAGTTGTGAAATAATAAACATGCACACCACCTCATCTATGGCTTTTTAGCAATACCAAAAGTTGAACAAGAGGATTCGTGGTTTGGGAGGGTTACATTGTGGTCATGCACAAACAATTAAGACAAACAAACACCGATCTTAATATATAGATAAACTCAAAATGGCCCTTGCATGCTAAGATGTTTTTATACACGAGTGCGAAAGCCAAATCTTGGACTTGTAAAATGAAAAATGAATGAATTTACATTGAATTATGTGAAATAAAATTTTTAGCACAAACTCAACAACTTAAAGGGAATTGAATCGGTGTTGTAGGAAATCAAGGAGGAGCTTGACATCAACGTCTGTACTAGTGTTTATACCAAGCCAGTCCTTATATACCAAACCAACCTGAGTAAGTCTCCCTTACTTTTGCTTTAGACATAGAACCTCCTCAATACTTGTGATTGGAGCACACTTG
>Ga0116229_10010176_pt1 | contig 14170 bp, 10 predicted proteins | sample S1TSphgellanicum_3_FD_87313 | JGI IMG/M metagenome (GOLD analysis project Ga0116229, IMG submission 87313) | Host-associated microbial communities from peat moss isolated from Minnesota, USA - S1T2_Fc - Sphagnum magellanicum MG | ecosystem: Host-associated > Plants > Peat moss > Unclassified...
GATAATTTTTTGTTTTTATTTTTTAAATTTTTAAATAATATTAAAAAATTTTTTAATTAAAGGAATTTTTTTTTTTTTTTTTTTTATTTTTTTTTTTTTTTTGCTTCAGGCCAAATCCACCATTGTTGAGCAAGTATCCAATAATTGAGAACATTTCTCCAGCCTATAATATAATTTGGTTGAACATTATGTCTGTATGTCTGGCTATTTTTGCAAATAAATAAATAAAATAAAATAAAATAAAGAAAAATAAATTTATTCTAAATGGTCTCATAATTCATTATGTTAGAGGTTCTTTAAAAATCTATCAAAAAAAGCTGCATATATATTTATTGCTGAAATTTCATAAATTATTATTTTTATTGCCAAAGTAGCTTAAGGGATTTTGGCCTTATTGGCCCTTAGGTAATAAATAATAGGTCTATTTTTATATGAGGATTTTTGAAAGATGATATTTTTTTGGCTTGTGTTGAAACTTGAGATTAAGTTATAGAGTTATAATATCTTGAAGGATTTTTGGTTTCTTTTTGAGGATTGTTTGAAGATTACGTATAATTTTTGGCTATGGTGAAATATTTGAGTTTCCATAATTCTTCTTTCTTTTGCCTTAAGTACTTTTTTAAGTAAATGGCAAAGGCCATAGTGTGTGACCCACACCCCTTGTTTTTAAAATTTTTGTCATGTAGCTGAAGTGGAAATCATCCATAAGACAATTTAGCCAGATTTGGGGATTTTTAAAAAAAATTCAAGCTGATTTCTTGGCTACCTACTAGAACTTAATATATAATCTGACATTTAAATAAATAAAATTCAAAATAGTGTGAGTAGAAACCCAAAGAACACATTTTCTAGCTCTTCTGAAGAAATTTTTTTTTGCCATTTGACAAAGCATCACCAAAAGATGAAAACAACAACAACAACAATGGGCCAAATATCATTGTTTTTTTTGTAGAAGGGGTATTAATGGAGACAAAAAATGGTGGCGACCAATGTCAAGGCATAGAATATGCATGTAGCCAATGAGACAAATGAACATACATCCAAGAGGGTTCATTTTTTTTTCGTTTTGGTTTAAAACATAGCTATGAGTATGTTTGCCATTTGCTCCTCACAACCTCAAAACAAGGGGTGTGTGTGTTACACTATGGCCTCATCATTTACATTAAAAAGTACCTTAAGGCAAAAGAATAATTATGGAAAGTCAAATATTTCACCATGCAAAAATATACGTGATCTTCCAAAAATCCTTTAAAAGAAACCAAAATCTTTCAAGATATTATAACTCTATAACTAATCTAAATAAAGAGGAGGCCCCTTTGGAGGACCCGTGTGTCCACCGGAACTGTCTTGCCTGGGAGAGGCATGCTCCCGGTTTAAAATAAATAAATACAGTTTAAAGAAACCGGGGGACTTTACAGTGTAGAAGGTCACGGGTACCCACTAGTAACTCTATAACTTAATCTCAAGTTTCAACACAAGCCAAAATATCATCTTTCAAAAATTCTCATATAAAAATAGGCCTATTTGTTACCTAGTATGGGCCAAAATCCCTTAAGCTACTATACTCTAGAATGAATCTAAACACAATATCCTTGCCTTGGTACACAAGGCCAAAAAATCTTCAAGTTCCCCTCTTGCCCACCCCACCCCCTCTCCACCAAGATTAACCAAGTTAACCTAGTAAAAACATGCCTAATTCTTAGAATGTAGCTTTTTGGGAACACTTTGGGTACAAGGTATAAACCCTAAACCCTAAACCCCTAAAAAATGTCCACTAGTTTTCAAGGCATTAGGATAAAACGAAGACCCCAATCCCCTAAGCAAACATTAAACAATAGCAAAGATTTTAATATGGCATAGTTTGTGATGCACCCTAACAATTAGGGTTGTGGACCTTGATGATTCGAACCTCATTGTTTATTAAGCTTGCCCTAGTTACCTGAACCCGGTTGGACCCCCTCTCCCCCCCCCACCCGTTGAAATTCACATGTCATTTTTTTTGGCTCGCTTGCCACAACCCAACCTCGCCCTTGGCTCTCCCAAAGACAATTAAGTTCCCCAAGGAAAAGATGTGTCCCCGGGGAAATGGGGCCAAGGAGAAGAGCTTAGTAAACAACAAGGTTCGGATCGGATCATTGGGGTTCGCAACTCTAACTATTAGGACACGTTGCAAAACACATTGTATTTAATTCATTGCTAGGTTCAATGTTTGCCAATCTTTTAAGGGCACAAGTTTGAAATGGAAATCCCCAAATCTTTTGGCTACTAAGAAGGTTAAAACAATCAAAAAAATCCATTCACATGGTGGACCTTCAAGAATCTAGAGGGGAGTACAAATGAATCTTCAATCACTAAAAAAGATTCAATTTTAAAAAACACGAGCATGTAAGGGTTAAAAAAAAGGGAAAAACTTTGTTCGAATTTGTCACATTTGTTTTTCTCTTTCTTTGGTTCAATGTTTTTTTAAGGAATATTTTAGGTAGCTTCTTGGCTACAAGCTTGTTTCTAATGTGGAATTTAGAGGCGAACAAATGGGCACTACAAAGTAAAATATTTGTGACAAAATGGAAAAGAAAAATGAAAATGTGGCATGCACATAGAAAAATCAACAAAAATTGTGGCTACAAGAATTATTTCCAAAGGGAATTGAACCCCAATCCAAATGGACCTTACCCATTGTAGCTAAAGATGGGCTTGCAAAAACATAGTTACTAGTTAATACATATGAAAAAGTGGAAAATGCATACATTGTCATCACAAAAAAGGAGATGAATGGAAAATATATGCAATGGAAAATTCATTTGACACATTACAATCCAACAAGAAAATCACAAAAAGGACAAAATGTAAAGGGGTTTAGAAATTCGGGTTTATGTTCCCAAAAAGAATTACTCCTTTGTTGCCTTTTGATTTTCTTTTAATTTCATGTTTTGATTGTAGCAACAAATGGGAAATTTTCCAAACTACAAAAAAATTGCACACTCATGCACAAAACCAAATCCAAATGTGTTATGAGTCAATTATTCAATTTGTTCTTTGTGAAGAATAAGGTAAAGAAACATTGTTCATTTTCAACACTCCCCAAAACTAAGTCCATAAATAATTCAACAAGCTTCAACCATTCTAAAAGCTTATGAAAAATAATCTAGTTGTTGGTCAACAATGCCCACATTTGTGAACATAAATTACAATTTGTTGGTGGCTTCATGGCTGCATCCACATTTGACATCATGGTGATCTTGAAAAAATATGTTTGTTTATCTAACAAAACCTCATCAAGAAGGGGGAAGAATGAAAACACATTTGACCCCTATGTGCTTCCCACAACAATAATGGGACTTGAGAATGTTGACTTGAGCTAAGAAATCATGTTTAGCTTTAGGTTGCAGCCAAAATTGGGGGTAGATAATGTCAATGGCATTCATGATTTCTTGTGATGGGAACCTTTGATCCAACTCCTCAATTAACCTTTGGGTAGCACTATTGCATTGTTTCTTCACCTCTTCCACAACCACAAGCCAATCAACTCTTGAAACCCAACTCAAAACCCCCATTTATGTGCAACATTTATATTACATATAAGTGTGACCAAAAAAACAGAAAGCAACATACTCAATCCTAGATGTGGGTTCAATAACCCACCCATAATGCAAGGCATCATTATTGTGTTCCACTATCTAAGAATTGACCAAAATATTTCAATCCATTCTTAGCTTGTTCATTGCAATACATGCAATATAAATCTCTTGCACAAATTTTCAAAGTAACAACAAAGTCACAAATAAAAACATCACGGACTTAAGCAAACTTGGACAAACTCTAAACACATTCAAACATGGGAATGATATAGGCCAAGCCTAGAAAAACCTTAATATCACATAACAACTCCAAGTTTGACCTGGTAAAATCATGGGCAACATGTTCTTCAAACATTTGTACCACCAAATTCTTGTATTCTATCAAGATTTTTTTGGCAAGAGAAAGCATGGGATCCAATGCGTCTTCACATTGTGAAGAATCTTCAATGTTATGCGCTTTAAAAACTCACCAAACTTGCATCTATCCAACTACCATTTAAAAGAAATATTATATATAATATGTGTACACAAATTGGAACCAAAATTCAATCTTAAACACAAGTGGCAATTTGGAAAGAGTATGGACTACAAGATTTGTATAATGGGCAACACAACGCACCCCAAGCATGAAGGGGCATGTTTCTTTCAGAGTTGAGTTGTAACAATTATTTTAGTACCTTGAAAAATTGAAACCCCATCTACACCAAAACCGATTAGATTGGAAGCTAGGTTAGTTTTTAAAAGGCCCCCAAATTGTAGCACATTTGCCACTATAACTTTTGTCAAACTGTCTGTAGTACCCCCACTTACCATTTGTTCCAATGTTAATAATATAGGGATCCATTTCCACCCTTGGACCACATAAACACATGAACATCAATCAACAATCGTCACCTCATCAACACTGATTGAAATGAACTTTGTTGTTTGAATAACAAATGTTGCTTAGCACAAGTTGATGCATGCATTCTACCATGGCCCATGCACTTGTGTCACTCTAATGATGCCATGAAATGTTGGGCATTTGGATAAAATCAAACAACTCCTTTATGCTTTCATAATTAGTAACTAGGTGGCCATGTTTGAGCAAATGATAAACTATCACAAATTACAAAAACAATCGTTTTCATTTAGTATGCAAACCAACTTCCATTTGGTCAAGAATAGAAGTTTTACCATGTTTTAAGGCATATTGCCTCTCATTATTTAGATGTTGGCTCATGGAACTCATCAAATTTTGGCATAAGGAGCTTTTCTTGATTCTCTACATTAGTGCAAATTTTACACCTAACCATTATCATCTTCCCATTTGCCCCTAACACTACCTTAGCCCAAGGTAGCTTGGCTACCCAAACATTTTGGAAAATGTAGATCAATTCCCATTTTGGTTCCCTAGGCTTCTTGGGCTTTGGAAGACAAAGGCTAGGATCTATGGTAACAAACACCTAACAATTTGGCCTAGATCCACAACATGAAGCAAATGTCATTTTCCACATACATCACATTCTTCCCTAGCACTTGTAGTGCTAAAAGATGAAGCATCACATGCCCCTATGGTCGTGGATCCAATAGCAAAGGGCTTGGGGACAGAAAGTTTGGAGATAAAAACAAGACCATTTGAAAAGAAATGCATGAACTTAAAGTTCATATGTGATTTCAATGGAGGCATGAGAATTTGAAGACAAAGAAATCCATTAAGGTTTTGAGAATGGGAAATGAATAGTGCACTTCCAAAATCATAGACCTTTTGAAAATAAACCTTTAGAATGTAGAGCAAGACTTTTGCATTTCATTCAAATGAAAACAAAACCTTGTTCATGCACCATCAAAACATAATTAAACCAGTTCAACTATAGAATCTTGATGAGTTACACTCACAAGTCACCTAAAAGTTTAAGCACCAACAAAATCCAAACTTGCAAAAGTTTTAAAAAACACATTATACCTTAGCATGTATGTCTTTGAATTTGCAACAATGTTGAAAATCTATCGTTTGTTGTTTACACATTACAACACAAAAGTATTTTAAAGACCAAATCACAATTTTGTAACTCCAAGATACTAGACTAGTTTAAAAAATCACAAAACTTACTAACAATTTGGCAACTACTCCAAACTTTGGATATCAAACATTAAAGGTTACAAGATGTTGACTACACACATACACTTAAAGTTTGACAAATGATAGTGGCGAGGAGCATCGAAACAAAGGCAAAAACAATGGTGATGGAATTAAATTCAAAATTCAAAAAGATGTGAATGGAGGTGAACAAGCATCAAATTGATGCAACCTTCCATCATTAAAGGATGAAAGCCAACATCCAACGGCCATCACATCTAGTCACAACTAGCCACAAAGGTCACTTATTGATGGAAACAATCACTTTTCAGAAGCCACTAGTGTAGAAAATTGGTGAAGAAGGGAAAAAAAATTGCCCTAAAATAAAGCAAGGAGGTTGAAAGGTTTGGGGGAAGTCGAAAATGTGTGAAATTGTGCCATTAAAAACATGATGCTTTGGGTTTTTTATGTTTCTCATTGAAATTGGCTCATTCATTTATTGTGTAATGTGCGCTGCTTTTTATAGCATCTTCACCACAATCCTTTACACAATGCTTGGAATATACATGTCACCATGCAAGATACAAAGTTTGAAAGCAAGAGGAAATGGAAGAATTTTTTGACATATGAAAAGAAACAACTATGCTTCACATCTCCAAGGATTCAATTATCGTAGTACAAAGGTGGCTTTAGCACATGTTTACCAAACATATATTTCATTTTGAAAGAAATATTTCTAAATGTTCCAAAAGATTCTTCAATTTCCTTCCCAAAAATATTTTTGAGAAAAGTAGAATTTGAAAAGTTGAGTATTTTTTAAAAGAATATAATTTGTGCCAAAGCCACCAAGATATTACAATCTAAAATTGGCCAAATCAAATATTTTAAGAACACATTGTTTCCCATCACAACAAAAATAAACCAATTAAGCCTATTATTGGTAGTGGAGAATGCTCGACTAAAAGCTTGGAAACAAAATGAGGCTTGATAAAACATATATGTTTCAAAAGCTACCATGTTGATCTTGTTTTGAATGAGAGTGGTAGTTTTTTAAAAAATGTTTTTTATATATAGCCATGAAATTATTCAAGTCCAAGCACTCATAAAATGCATCTTTTGGATTCATTCATTATTAATTGCTCCCAAAAAATGTGCTTCAATAATAAAACAAACAAGAGTGGAAAGCGGGAAAATCACACTCATGAACAGGCTGAGGCATTCACCTATAATAGATGTCATGTTTTCTTTAGTTGTTTTGAGGTTATTTATGCACATTGGGTAATTCCAATAAGAGCATGATCACAAGCCACAACATGCATTTGGAGGGATGCAAAACTTCACAACAATGGTGCTCATGAAAACTCTCCAAAAGGATTGTGATTTTCACACCAACAATATCTATTGTCATGTGATTGCTAATGAGCGTTTTTGTCAAAAGACATTTTTCACACAATAATTGTTGAAAAGGTTTGGATATTATTGATACAATATATATGCAAGGTATTTTTTGGAAATATTCTTATATGCATAATAGATAATGAGTATAAAAGGTTTACTAAAAGAAAATGATTGGCTTTAATTGATGAAGCAATTGTAATAATGATTAGTTTAAATAATGGCATTTAACTAGATTTTTGCTTTATTTTTCTCATGGGTGGACCTAGGGAGATAATTAACACTCTATGTTGGATGTGTTGATCATTGGTAGAGGTTCAAATAAGGGGGTGTTGTTCAATAAACTCTTAGATGGTGAATCCTAGATATAATCACACCCTTCATCACTAAGAATGGAAAAAATAATGTGTAAAAGCTTCATCTTTGACATCCTTTCTTGTACTTGTTTGATTCACCTATTAGGTAGTGAAAGGAAAAATCCAATGAGTTGAAAAAAATTATGTGTTTCATTATCATGTGGGTTTTCTTACTATCATACTTTCATTAGTGGGTCTCAAACTTGTTCTTATTTCAACAAAGATTAACACTATGGCATAAATGGAAATCAACACCAATTGTTAGGTGTACACATGGTTGACCTAAAATATTTGTTGATGAAATCAATGTTGATCCAAAAAATGATTTCATGGAGGTCATTTTGATTAGTCAAAATGCCCCATGAACCCTTGGTAAAAACATACATTAATCAGAATGGACAAGTCTAAAATAACTTGTCTAAAACAACACTTTGGTCAAGTTTGACAATGAGACAAAAAGACCAAAGGAAGGGTTTTCCAATCAAAAGGATTGTGATTTCTTTTAATGTGGTGACCACCTAGAGAAACATTGCCTCTATATAACAATTATAATGTCCCAAAAAAAATTGTTGGATCAAATATTCTCCCCAAAAGAAAGAAAGAAAAAATTACCTTATTGGATTTGGGGGGTTTTAGGGTTTGGTTTCATGGGTCCCCAATATAAAGACACTTCAATTTAAAATAAAAAACCAAATTTGCATTGAATGTAAAATGGTGATTTTTTGAAGAGGCAGCTTATAGCATTTGCAGAAAAACATGGCCTTTGGTTCAACCATATCACCATGAATGAAATGCCAACAAATGAAATGTTGATTCCAATGAAGTCCCAACTATGAGATTTCATTTTTCTTTGTGAGTAGTATTCATCATTAACAATGTTTTGTTGCAAGTTCACTTTCACTTTTGTTGTGAAGAAATTATGTTTTACTTTAAATTACAAAACTCTATCAAAGGTCTTCATGTTTTTTTCGTCTAAAACCTATAATTAAAATTATTTCTTGACAATCAATTTTGTTTTTCATTTGGAGCATCTAATTTTGCAATATAAATTTAGGAGCCACATGTTGCAATGAACTCAAGTGCAAAATGTGTTCATGCACATGATTTTTTTTAACACCATGTTATTTCATGAACCCATTTTATGAAGGAAAATGATAGATGACCTTTGAGGGTGAGATTTCAAGTCAATATGTCAAGGTGAGACCTTCACAATAATGGCCTCAATGGAAAGTCATGTGAAGTTTGTGATTTGACTTTTAGGGATTCTAATGAGTGTTTTTAAAAAGACATTTGGGGATACAATACTTACAGGTCAAGCTTTGGTGGTAGTAATAATTAAAAAGATATATCATTATGATGGTTATTATTGTGATGTGCTGAAGTATTGTTCACAAAGTCATTCTAGCTATGTACATTCAAAATATTAGACATCATGCATTTGATGATTTTTCTTTTGAAGACTTAGATCCTTCCTTTATCCAAGGTCAAATTCTCATCCTTGTTTACAATGTGACAATTGAATTTTCCTTTGAACTCTTGTTTGCATGGACCTTTGTTATGGTGAATGTGGATGGAACTTCTATTATATGTCAATTGATTGTTGGAATTTTGGCCATTTTTAAATGTCATAACCAAATAAACCCTCAATGGCCAAGATTGTATATTTGTTAAAGCCCTTTGGGAAATTGCAAGTATTATTGTGTTGGAATGTCTTTTAATGACAAGCCTAACAAAAGCTAAACTAATTGGTTATCTCAATAATTTGCCACCATTGGATTATGGTAATTGACCTAAGATACTTGAAAACATGGTTACCACTTAATATACATTTAGCTTGCACTCCTAAGTAATGCCAAGGACAAAATCTTTTGTTGTTGTGTCATTCTTGAATCATCATGCTTGAGGTGGGAAGTGTTATAATGTCCTAATTTCAATTTTTGTATCAAATTTTCTAATTAAAAATTTATTCACCTAAAATTGTTAAATACCCCCCAAAAAAATTTTCACTTGATTAATTATGTAAGTAAATTGTACATTCAAAATGGCAATTATGAAACTAGAAAACCCTTGTTGCTCAATCTTCTACCTCAAGGTTCTTCCATTTGAACAACCAAAGATTTATGTTTTTCATTTGTAAGGCTTGCATTTTGGGAAGCAAAATGTCCACTATGAATCAATCACTTGGGCCACATCTTGCTAACAACATTTCTTTGTGATAGATTAAAAATAACTACCATTTTCAGGTATTCATCTTCCCTTGATATGTACTATTACCATGTGTTTAATCGATTGCCACTACACATCATAAACATGTGGGTTGTTTCTATTTTAATCCTACAAAATAAGATCTTGTTCACCTTCCCACTCTATATTTTCTTTAGTTATGGCCTAGTGTGCTAATTTGTTTATGCAACTTTTCAATGCTAATGAACAATTTCTTTTCACATGACTTTTCACTATGTATCATTTGCAATTCTAGTGACATCAAACTATGTGCACCCAAACATTATTGACACATAGGTTGGATAAGGTGAAAGCATGATGTGGTGGACTAATTTTGGCAAATGCAAATTCCACACATAAGTACACAAATTTTGCAATCCTTATGTTAACCCTTTCACAATTCCAAGCTCTTGCATTACATTCATATTTGAAAGTTCATATTTTTTTCTAAAATGATTCAATCACCTTGATCTATAGTTTATTTTCTATTATATATAAAAGTACAATAATGGTTAATATCAGTATGAACTTTTGCTTTCACTTCACTTCATTTATCTTTTTATTTATAAATTGTAATTATGTCTAGGTAGCAAAATTGTTGGATGTTCATCATGCTTTAGGGCTTATTGAATGAAATCATTGGATTCACACCATTATTTAGATTGATAATACAAAAAGAAAATTCCTAGATAGTTTTTTCTAATTCTTTATTTTAATGTCCATTGTGGACTTTTAAAGATATTTCATTTTAGAGCACACATGTAGAAAATAAAATAAAATCTCTACTTTTGATTATCACATGCCATATATAATATGTTTGATCAATTCATATGATTTAAATTTAATTTTTTTCATTGAAAACAAAGTCCACATATTTTTTTACAAGACACATTTATAATTTTGAGAATCCAACAATATTATGCAACCTTCCAATTGCAAAAATGTTTTATGCATTTCATTACAAATAAATTTAACACACATATTTAAGTTTAAACCATAAAATGCAATTATCATGTAATCTTCAATTACAATTCATCATTAGTAGAACTAGTGTTTGTGATATCCATTTTGATATAGTGCATCGTGTCTTCACCCACCATTTTTTTGTCTATTTTCTGAGTCTTGTAAACTTCAACCATGATTTGTAGGTAGAAATGGTCAATATTTAAATGAAGAAATGGAAACCATCATCCAATTTTCATGTGTGTTCAATCAATCATTGATGATGATGTAAAAATATATTTTTCCATATGTAATGCATTAACTAGTGCTTAATTAAATTGTCACAACTAATGAATAATTAGGCATGCTTATTAATATTGTTGCTTGGTTATTTTGGTGGGTGAAAAAACCTTGGAATTTGCTTTATATGTTGCAAGAAATACCAAGACAATAGAATTTGATTTGATTTCCTTATGCTACATTTAGACCCAATGGTAAGTCAATGGTAACTTAATGTTATAGATGGCAAAGTTATTGTTGAATTCACCTATGTGATGTTATGTAGCACTAAAAGAAAATTGGCATCCATGTTAAGCAATGCTAAGGCATTGTTAACCTAATGTTAAGTAGATGGTAATTTAACATTAAATCTTCAAAATCTATTGATTTTGCATTGAAATGTAACAATGTTGAAATGGGTCATTTAAGTCAATGGTAAGTTAACACTTTAAAACAATGTTCATTCCCCTCCATTTCCTCCACAGTCCTTTGAATTGAAACCCCTTCTCCCCCTCCCTATCTTCTACAAGGTTCTCTTATTAATGCTTTACAAACACAAAAACTTTGTTCATGATTCAAGAACATAACAACTCTAATCAATAGGACATGGAGTTCTTCAACATAAGTCTCTCAAACTATGTGGAACAAGAGTTTACAAGTGAGGATGAAGCAAATAAGATCATGATGGAAAGGATATTTTGAACACATCACAAGAAAATGAAAGGAACATCCAAATTTTCCAAACAATAACATCAGGTGTGAATCATCATCATCAATAGGTACATTTTCTAAAATTTCAAACCCTAAAGTGACCTTAAACACTAGTAGGTTTTAATTGGGAGTCCTTGTATTAGGTAGCATCATGGTTAGTGATAGGTTAGTAACAATTCCTTGTTATTGTCTTAGTGTTAAAAGTGTTAACATTTTAGATAGTATTGGATTACCCCCAAAAATCCATAATGTTGGCCTTTTTTTAAGCAAATAATGATTTATCAACTCTTTGATAAATTGAAGTTATAACAACTTTCATTTTTTTCAAGTTTTGTAAGCATTAAATGTATAACCTTTTTTATGTGCACCACCCACAAAATTATTATCCCTTATTTAAAACATTTTTTGCTTTTATTTTGTGTCATTTCATTTTTAGTTTTGGTTAGTTTAAGGTCATCTCCTCCCACCAATTAAGGGGCCCTTGGGCACTTAATGGCTTGCTGCTTTCACATATGTTTCCATTTCATGGGTTGTTAGAATATAAAAGATATCAACATTTTGGGATATTAATAGATATTCAAGCCAACCCTTCTAACCAAAGTTCCAATAACTATTGCATATGGCATTTAGTTAATCCTTTAGGCAAGTTTTATTATTATATATTAATATCACAACATTTCTTACACGTTAACATACATTTCTCTTGGCAATTGTGTGGCATAACCTAGTCTCGATTGAAAAAATTATCAGTTTGAAGTCACACATGGAAATGTCACCAAAAGGAACAAGAAATAAATGCATCCAAATGCAAAGCCTGATTGCCATAATCAAATTTTGTAAAATTGTAGAAATAAGGAACAACTAATATCATGAAAATGTCAATCCTATAATGTCCAAATACTTGTTAGTCATCTAATAAAATCTACGCTACAAGTTATCAAGGATCAACACACTCTTATGTCATTCCCATTGGGCCCATTGGTCATCTTTGTGTGGCAATTTCAATAGTTACCAAACTTGTCCCCTACTCATATGAAATTGTTTCCCATAGAAGCAAGATGGAACACATCCCCATACACAATAGCTCAAGATGTCAGACACAATGTGAAGCACAACACATGTCAATACATCACACAACTTAAAATTCCCAATTGACATGGGAAACAATGTTCCAAATAAAACATAGGTAAAATCAAACATATCCCTATACACAACAATTCAATAAGTTGGACAAATAAGAAGCAATGTTCCAAATAAAACATTAATAAAATTTCCTATGATAACCAAATTTCACTATAAAACAAAATCTCCCTTTGGATTTCCCAATGTGGTGGGTATTATCTTTATGAATAACAAAACCAAACTTTCTCCCACAAATTTTTTAAATCACCCAAACATATCACAAGTTGAATTGCCACTTTGATTGTTCTCAAAAACCCCTAGGGTGTTTCATCATTTTTTTGATTATGACCCCTAAAATTTGCTTCTAAATCTATATTCCTTTTTTTGAAGTTCATGGTGCAATGGAAATGAATATCTTAAAAAAAAAAATGATTCATGGTAAAAGGGCATTCTTCCCCAACCAACATAATATTGAAATTTTAAACTACAATTTATACCATCATGTGGTGCCAAAAAAAGTACAAAGACCAAAAACACAAACCAATTGAGAAGGAACTTAGCTGTGGTTTTTTCAATATTCCTACAACTTTGTCATATAATGTTTGCTTCATGTGTTCCATAATTCATGTCCTCCAAACCACAATGCAAAAACCATTCACACACATTGTAAATGAAGAATAATTAAACAATTCCAAACATTGAGTGCCATTGAAACCATAAATCACCATAACCATGTCACCCCACATAATTTGCAAGAAACAAAAAAAACACAAATGCAAAGAAAAATTGTCCACAAGCCCCCTTCCTCCCATCACCATCAACTATCTAAAGTTTATCACCTTCCAACACTTTTCGACTTTCATTGATTGATGTGATAATATTTCCATCCATTAGGGTTTCATCACCCTAATTTTGCATCACAAAAAAACCTAATGACCAACACCATGGGCATTAACTTTAATATTTGTCCCAATAGCAATTTCTAATGTCTAATGGATGTTCTCCTACACCACCTTGGGAAGGGCATGGTGACTTGTAGTTCATGGGGTTTTCTTGTTCTTTTTTTGTTCCTAACAGTCTACCTACATGTTTAGCCTCAAGGTTTTCTTTTTCCCCAAAGCTACATATGGAATTTTGGTCTATTACATTAGGTGTCACATTAGGGTGAGAGTTTTCAACCTTTCTTTAATTGGAAAAAAATTCACCAAAAAAATCATTTTCAAATTAAAATATTTTTAAAAACAAGTATTTTGGAGGGTTTGCATTGCCACAACTAAAAAAACTATGTAAAAATCACCATATTTGTATTTTTGATCTTCATTATGTAATCAAAAACATAAAACAATGATTTTTTTAAAAAAAAATTATCCAAAGTCTATAGTTTCAAACCATTCATGAAATTATAACATTATTTTGTGCACCCTACAAATGAATCTTCCAAATCTTTCCACTTCATTCCCTTCCCCCATGGACTTACATGGATATGAAAAGCCACATTAACTTTA
>Ga0116229_10010178_pt1 | contig 14166 bp, 9 predicted proteins | sample S1TSphgellanicum_3_FD_87313 | JGI IMG/M metagenome (GOLD analysis project Ga0116229, IMG submission 87313) | Host-associated microbial communities from peat moss isolated from Minnesota, USA - S1T2_Fc - Sphagnum magellanicum MG | ecosystem: Host-associated > Plants > Peat moss > Unclassified...
GCAGCGTGGGCTGCGCCTTGGCACTGGCGGGACTCTGTGTCTGGGGTCTCGCGCTCGCGACCGATCGCTGAAGACCGCGGCGGTGCGCCGACCCGCACGAGTCGGCGCACCGCCGCACGCAGCATCCAGCGCCTATTTGCCGGTGCCGCTCAGGCTCACCGTCTGCGGCGACGCGCTGCCGTTGTCGGCGACGCTGATGCTCGCCTTGTAGCTCGCCGCGGCCGCCGGCTTGAACGCGACGTAGATCGTGCAGCTCGTGCCCGCCGCCAGCGAGGGACCACAGTTGTTGACCGCTTCGAAGTCCGTCGGGTTCGTGCCCGTCAGAGCGATCGACGTCAAGTCGAGCGCTGCGGTACCCGCATTGGTCACGGTGATCGGCTGGGCCGCCGACACCGTGGCGTGGGTCGTCGTCGGGAACGCGATCGTCGTCGGACTGAGTTTGACCGACGGCGCCGCCGTGCCCGTGCCGCTCAAGGTGACTTTCTGTGGCGAGCCCGTGGCATTGTCGGTCACGGTGAGGCTCGCGGACAAGGCGCCCGTCGTGGTCGGATCGAAGGCCACGTAGATCGAGCAGGACGCACCCGCGGCGAGCGACGCACCGCAGGTGGTCAGTTCGACGAACGACGTCGGGTTCGTCCCGCTGAGCGCGATCGCGCTGATCGTCAGGCTGCTCGTGCCGGTGTTCGTCAGCGTCACGACCTGCTCGTCGCTGGCCGTTGCGGTGACCGTGCTCGGAAACACGAGGCTCGTCGGACTCAAGGTCGCGGCCGCCCCGGTCGTTGCTGACGCACCGGTTCCCGTGAGGCTCACCGTCTGCGGCGATCCCGAGGCGTTGTCCGCGATCGACAAGCTCGCCGTCAGAGTCCCGGTCGCGGTCGGCTTGAACGTCACGCTGATCGTGCAGCTCGCGCCGACGGCGAGCGACGTGCCGCAGGTCGTGGTATGGGCGTAGGAGCTCGCGTTCGTGCCGCCGATCGTGATCCCGCCGGTCGTCAGGCTCACGGCCACCGTACTCGTGTTCTTCACGGTGACGGTCTGCGCCGGCGCCGTCGAGCCGACGGTCGTCGAGGCGAAGGTCAAACTCGAGGGAGTGACCGACAGCGTCGCTGTGGGCGTGCTCGACGTCCAGGCATTCACGAGGTTCGTAATATTGACCGAGCCCAAACCCGTCGCCTGGTCGTACCCCTTGGCCGCGGTATAGCCGCTCAGGATCCCCAATTCATCGCCGCTCGTCTTGACCACGCAGTCGGGATCTCCGTTGAAACAGGCCTGGGCGTTGTTGCCCGAGGTGATGTCGTAGAAGATGCAACTGCTGCCGTTGGACACCGACGACGAATTACAGGCGCTCAGACTTTCCTGCGCGGCCAGTTTGTACAGTGTCGGATTGATCAGTCCCTGTTTGGACCCGACCTTCTGTTCGATCATCGCCATCACGCCGGCCATGTAAGGCGAGGCGGCGGAGGTACCGTCGACTACCTGGTAGGTCACGTAGTCGGGATTGCTGTAATCGCAGCCATTACTGCCGCTTTGCGTATAGCAGAACAAGATCGCGGAAGTGCCATCGATGCCGTCGTTGAACCAACCCGCGGAGAACAACGACACATCGGGTACGTCGCGCTTGCCGTCCGCCGGCACTCCCGTTCCCGTCTGCCAGGACGGCTTGGCGTAGCCGCCGGTGCACGTCGATGCGGTCTTGCCCGTCGGAGCCGTGCAGGAACTGACGCCGCCGCTGCCGCCGGAAATACCGGTCAAACCAACGAACGTGGGTGAGGTGGACGCGGCATTGCAGAGCGCCTCGTTGGTCGTGAATTCCGGCGCTCCACTGGACCCGAACACGTTGAGCAGCAGAGGATTTGCACAGGTCGAATTCCACGGCCCCTCCGGGATATAGCCCTTCGCGGTCGCGCCGTTCGCATCGGCCGTGCTGTTCCAGTACGTCGACAGACCATTCTTGATGAAAGGCCAGTTAAGATCCGTGCCTCCGATCGCGGTGACGTACGGCGTGGAGGCGAGGCCGTTGACGGCAAGGCCGATCGCGTCCGGTACCGTGTTGTGGCCATCGCAGCCCGCCGAGCCTTGATCGCCGGCCGAGATGAAAATCGAGATGCCCTCGGTCGCGCCCTGCTGCGTCACGCTGTTGAAGAACTGGTTACCGGTGGTCCCGAGATCCAGTTCGCAAATGCCATAGCTCGCGCTCATGATCGGCGCCGTCTGGTTCGACACGATGTATTGCATCGACAACTGGAAGGCATAACTCGTCGCCGTGGCCGCCGAGACGACCAGGTCGATGTTGGCGCCCGGGGCGGCGGCGCCGACCATTTCGACATCGAGCGTATTTTCGATCTTATCGCCGGTGGAACCCGGATCCGTGCCATTGTGGATCGTCGTGAAGGTCTTTGCCGGGAGGCCAAAAGTACTGCGGAAGGTCGCGACATCGGTGCTGCTGATGTCGCTGCCGGCGACGATCGCCACGGTGACGCCGGTTCCGATGATCGGCGTGGCTGCCTTCCACAGGGGCAGAGAGTTGTACACCGTCGCAAAGTCGTAAGGACCGAGATCCTCTTCTTGATATCCGTTGCCGTCGATGTAGCCGAATTCGGGGGTTGCACCATCGAGCGTCGGGGTGGTGGGCGTGATCGGCGTGACCGGCGTGATCTTGCCGGTCACCCGGTTGCGCTCGACGGGTGGCCCGAGCCGCGCCAGCGACGGCGGCCTGAAGTCATTGAGCGAGACGATGCCGGCGACGACCTGCGCCAGGGCGCGGGGTATCTGCGGGTCGCGATCGTTCGCGATGTGCTGTACGCCGTCGATGAGGTAGTTGTGCATCTGGACGTGGAAGGCATCTTGGACTTGCGCGACGGTGCCCGAGAATTCCAAGGTCACCTTGCCCGTGTTGACCCGATCGATTCGAAATCCGTGGCTCTCTAGCCACGACGTGATCGCGGCGACATCCGCATCGGCAGGACCATACAGGCGGCCGAACTCATCCGCCGACAGCCAGTGATGATAGTCGGGCGAACTCGGGTCCGACTGACGCTCGTTGAAGGCGCTGAGCGCCGCGTCTTGAGCGGCGCTTCGACCCAGCAACAGCATGAGACGCTCCAACGGCCGATTCGACGCCGCGAGGCCCTGATCGAATCCGGGCTGGGCCAGCCGATGAGTGTTGCCCCGCAAGGTCACGAGATCGGTGTCGGACACCGGCGTCGTGATCAACGGCACCACGGTAGGTGTGCTCGACGTCGGTGCCACCGGTGCACCTATGGCCGCCATGGAACCGAAACCCACCACGGATACGAGCGCGAAGACCGTCACCGCGCGAATCGACCCTGTCTTGCACATGATTTTTGATTCCCCTGATGCGGCCCGGACGGACCCCCTTCACTCAGGTACGCGTCAAAGCGCGGATTTTTGACTCACGAAAGCCGCGACCTTCAGCAGCGGCGCCCGGGGCGACCCCGGCGAATCTGCGGTGAGCTTCTTGCTGGCTCGGTCGGATCTTTACATCAATCAGCGGCGACGACGGCCGCCGCTTGACATATTGAGGAATTTTCTGCGCATCGGATCACGGGCTAAGAATCCCCGCTGGAGGGTTTATTTCACTGATATTTCAAAATGATGACAGGGTGGGTCTATGCACATTACCGCTCGGTATTTCCGAACACGCGAACCCGTCCGCTACCTTGCGAGCCCGAGCTGCCGCTGGCGGCCGCCTTCGATGGGATGAAAAACGATGAATGACGCCTATGGGATGCCGGGTCGGCAGAGAGTTCTTGCAATGCCGCTGGCGATGCTGTGGGCGAGTGCCCTGACCGCTGCGCTGCCTGCGGTCGCGCAGCAGAAGACCGGACCCGGCATCGAGGGCGACGACAGCCTGACCTGGCACGGCATTACCCTGTACGGCGTCATCGATATTGGGCTTCAATACGAAACGCACGGAGCACCCTTCAGCGACTACCGGCCGGCGGCCAGCGGCAACGTCGTGCAGAAGAACAGTCGTGGCTCGGTATTCGGTGCCACGCCGAGCAACATGGGGCAGTCGAGAGTCGGCCTGCAGGGCAATGAACCGTTGTATGACGATTGGTCGGCGCTGTTCCAAGTCGAAACGTTCTTCAACCCCCAGTCCGGCGACATCGCCGACTCCCTCAAGTCGCTGGTGCTGAACAACGGAAAAAGCCTGAACAAGCAGAGCAACGGACTCGACGGCAGTTCCGCGGGGCAGGCCTTTCAAACTGCCTATGCCGGATTCAAATCACAGCGCTTCGGCACCATCACGTTTGGTCGTCAGGTGACGCTGCTCGCGGAGGGCACCATCAAGTACGACCCCAACTTCGATGCCGTGGCGTTCGGCTTGCTCGGCGCCTCAAAAACCTATGCCGGTGCCGGCAGCAGCGAGGATAATCGGCTCGATTCGACGCTGAAGTACTCGGCGACTTTCGGTGACCGGGTGCATGTCGGTGCGCTGTACAAATTCAACGAATCCACCGGGGCGGCCAACACGGCGTTCCAGGCGGACGTCGGTACGGAATTCGCCGGTGCCTCGGTCGATGCCTATTATTCCAAGGTCAATGATGCCATCTCGGCGTCAGCGTTGACCGCCGCGCAAGTCTCCGCGCTGCCGGCGCTGGGACTGTCGGCGTCGAACTCCCTGGCAGCGACCATTTCGGACAACACGGCGTTCGCTCTGATGGCGCTATACCGTCTCGACGTGCTGAAATTCTTCGCGGGCTACGAACACATCCAATATGCGAATCCATCGACGCCGTTGCAGTCCGGATTCAGCGATATCGGCGGTTACGTTCTGGCGTTTACCACGGACAACGCCTACGCGAACGACAAGATCGTCCAGGTATATTGGACCGGAGTTCGCTACACCGTGATGCCGCCGCTCGAGCTGACCGTGGCCTATTACGGCTATCACCAGAACGCCTACGGCACGGGGAAGAAGGCCGGATGCAGCACGGCGATCAACAGCGCGTGCAGCGGTAGCTTCGAGGCATTTTCATTCGACGCCGACTATCATTTCAACAAGCACTTCGATGCTTACTTGGGCGCCATGTACAGCGGCGTTCACGATGGGGTGGCGAGCGGCTATCTCGCCACGACCAATATCGACCCCACCGTCGGCGTCCGGTATAAATTCTGATAGGGCCGGCTCATGTAAAGCAGCGTGCTAGGGCGATAAGGACGCGGTCGCCGGGAAATGCGACGCCTCGCGGGCATGATTGGTAGGATGGGTCATGAAAACGCCATCGAACCATCGCGCCGCTTGCCGCCCTCTCGTGATCCTCATAGCCGCGCTGGCCGCGCACTCCAGCATCGGAAAGTCCCCGCCCGGCATCGCGCAACCCGCGCCGGCCGGATCGCCAACGGCGGTGGGCACCGGAGCGGCGGATCCGGAAGCCAACCTCGACCCGGGCACGGGCGACTGGACCCGCGAGCAGATCGCAACCATGGGACGCCTGCGGGACGCCGCGCTCGAGGATGATTACGCCTATCGCGAGCTCAAGCATCTCACCGACAACATCGGCCCGCGCCTGAGCGGATCGCCACAAGCGGCGCAAGCGGTCGAGTACGTTGCCGCGGAAATGCGCGCCCTGGGAGCCACGGTCAGCTTGGAAAAGACCCAGGTACCCCACTGGGTTCGCGGCACCGAAACCGCAGCGCTGGTGAGCTGGCCCGGCATGGCGCCGCAGACCGTCCAAAAAATCGTGCTCACGGCATTGGGCGGCAGTGTGGCCACGCCGCCCGCTGGGATTACTGCGCCTGTGTTGGTCGTGTCTTCCTACGACGCGTTCAAAAGCCTGCCGGACGGTGCGGCCAAGGGCAAGATTCTGTTGTTCAATCATCCCTTCGACAAGCAACTCGCCGCCGAGGGCTCTGGTATTCAAGCCTACATACAATCGGTGGTGTATCGCGGCGCGGCCCCCCTCTTGGGAGCAAAGGTCGGTGCCGTGGCGGTGTTGGTGCGCTCGGTGGGCGGCGCGGATTACCGGCTGCCGCACACCGGCGCCACTCATTACGATCCCTCGTTACCCAAGATTCCCGCGGCGGCGGTGACGGCGGAGGATGCGGACCTGATGGCCGACCTCAGCAGCCAGGGACCCGTCGAGATGCATCTCACGTTGACCCCGGAGACGCACCCGAAGGTGGAGAGTGACAACGTCATCGCCGACTGGGTCGGATCCACCCATCCCGAACAGGTGGTGATCGTGTCCGGACACCTCGATTCCTGGGACTTGGGCACGGGCGCGATCGATGACGGCGCCGGCGTCGTGGTTTCGATGCAGGCAATCCATTTGCTGCAAAAGCTGGGGCTGCACCCCAGCCGTACCGTCCGCTTCGTCGCCTGGATGGACGAGGAGTCCGGCAGCGAAGGCGCAGCCACCTACGCCAAGGACCATGCGGCGGAGATCGCCAACCACGTCGGCGCCCTCGAAAGCGACTTAGGCTGCGATCACCCCGTCGGCATCGTCTTTGCCGGGGCGCCGGCGCTGTCGGCATGGTTACGCCCCGTCGCGAAACAACTCGAGCCGATCGGTGCGGCGCTACTGACATCGGGCGACGAAGTGGGCGAGGACGTCGAGGCGGTGGTCAGCCAAGGCGTTCCCGGTTTCGCACCCATTCAGGACGGCCGCTTCTATTTCAATTATCATCATACGGCCGCCGATACCTTCGACAAGGTGGATCCACGGCATCTGGCCGAGAATGCCGCCGTCATGGCAGTGACGGCCTATGCACTGGCGGATTCTGCAACTCCCGCACCCCGCGCCGAACGCAAGTGAGCGGCTCATCGTAGGACCTGACGCAGGGACGCCGGGAGGCGCGACGCGATCCGGCCCGCAGTGCAAAACAGTCACTCGAGGAGATACCATTCGATGATCATCGATCTCACGGGCCGCAAAGCGGTCGTTACCGGATCCACGGGCGGCATCGGCCGGGCAATCGCGGAGGGCTTGGCGCGCGCCGGCGCCGCAGTCGTCATCAACGGCCGCGGAAATCCCAGGGTCGCCAACGCGGTGGCGGAGATGCGCGTCATGTTTCCGACAGCCGACATCCGCGGTGTCGTGGCGGATGTCGCGACACAGGCGGGCGCCGCGACGCTCATCGCCGCCGCGCAAGACGCGGATATTCTGGTCAATAATCTCGGTACTGCTCGGCCCAAGCCGTTCGCCGACATCACGGACGCGGACTGGCTGGACCTCTTTGAGTACAACGTCATGAGCGGCGTGCGCATGGCACGCCATCACTTACCGCGCATGGTCGAGCGCGGTTGGGGGCGTGTCGTTTTCATCAGCAGCGAATCCGCCGTGAACATTCCCAAAGAAATGATCGACTACGGGATGACCAAGACCGCGCAGTTGGCGGTCTCTCGCGGCCTCGCCGAGGCCGTGGCCGGCAGCGGCGTCACCGTCAACGCGGTGCTGCCCGGGCCGACGCGCTCCGAATCACTGATTGGCTGGATGAAGGGAATCGCCGACTCCCAAGGCATCTCGGTGGAAGAGGCCGAGGCGCAATTCTTGAAGACGATGCGCCCGACCAGCCTCATCAATCGCTTCGCGACCACCGATGAAGTGGCCAACATGGTTGTCTATGTGTGCTCCGACCAAGCGTCCGCGACGAGCGGCGCCGCGCTGCGCGTCGACGGCGGCGTCGTGCGGTACGTGGCGTAACCCGGCTCAAGAACCGTGGACGATTAGTCCTCGGCCAGACCGGAATACGCGGCGGCGTGTGCCTCAGCGACGGCATCCTCGAGCAATCGCCCGGCGCGATAACCCGCGAGATGATGTGGCCGCTCAATCCCGGTTTGAAGTCGCGGGCAGGCCTCGGGCACACCGATCACGGTCCGTATCGGCAAGCGTTCGGCGTAGATCGGCAGCGCGTAATCCGCATCGTCGTCGGCAACCCCCTTGGCGCGGATCTTGGCCGATGCCCGCTCGATATCCATCATGATCACGGTCGTCGCATTGATCTCCTGCTCGGTGCTCGCCCGTAACTGTGCGGTACGGCCCGGAAAGAAGCGGTCGACCATCATGATGAGCGCACGCCGCTTCTCATCGGCCTGATCCACGATGCGAGCGTGCCCAAATGCCATGACCGAGCGGTAATCCGCCGAGTGATTGAAGCCGCAGCGTGCCAGGATCAGGGAGTCGAGGTGAGTGACCGTGAGACACGTGGGTTCGCCTTCCGACAGATTTCGCAACATCCGGCTCGAATTGCTGCCGTGCCAATACAGTCGGCTGTCCTCGCGCCAGAAGAGCGTCGGCGTGCAGTAAGGTTGTCCATCCACGACGTAGGACACATGACACAACGCCGCCGCATCGAGGACCGCATGAACGGTCTCGCGATCATAGAATCCACGGTCCGCTCGCCGTCTCACCCGGTTCACGCTATCGAGCGGGTAACTCGCTGATCTCTCTTCGGCCATTTCTGCACTCCTCCTTTGGCAATCACCTCTACCCCGATCAACGTTAGCATGCCGTCATGGCTTTCCACACGACCCGGCGAATGTCATTCTGTCTGCCATGCCTCACGCGCCTGTCGCCTCAAGGGCCAGTAAAGAGTTCATGAGACCGTTGCGCAAAGTGACCATGGGGTCATGGGCTATGGGGTCCTGTCTCGTGGTGCTGATGTCGATCGGCACGGCGATCGCGGCCGGAGCGGCAGGACCGGGCGTGCGCGTCGTCCGTGGCCCGACGGCGATTCCACAGGGTGATGCCCGGGCGGCCGGAGACATCACGGTGAGCAACGATCGGTTGGCCTTCGCTCTGGCGGTAGAATCGGCGGTGCCGTACGGGGTCCCCCGGGGCGCGCTCATCGATCTCGCCCCGGTGGTGAACGGCAAGATCGGCCGCGATTGCGTGGTCTTTGCCGATTTCATCCCCGACAACTGGTCTGCATGGCCGAACACCTATCGGCACGTCGATATGCTGCAGGTCGGGCCCCAGCGCGCGGTGATTCGTGTGGTACGCGACTGGGGCAAGGTCACCATCACGACCGTCTATACGCTCGAGGCGCACGCAGATTCGGTCCAGATGAAAACCACCCTACGCAATGACGGTGCCGTCGCGCTGCCCGGACTGCTGTCAGGCATGACGCTGTGGCCGAGGCGCGGCTTTCTCTTTGCGGTGCCGGGCATGGCCGGCATCGTGCAAGGCCCGATCGATCCCGCGTTCGCGCATCGAGTCGTGGCATACGACGAGGACTTCAGCGTGACGCTGCACGCGCCATACGCAGACACCGTCGGCGACGGTTCGATGGATCTGTATCTTCGGCATGCATTGCAGCCCGGCGAGACGCGGGTGTTCGAGGCGACGCTGCAAGTCGGTGCCAGCGGCGATCTGCAGCCGGTCATCCGGCAGGATATAGAGCAAGCACGACTGGCGTTCGGAACGCTGCATGGCGCGGTGCGGAGCGCTCCGGACGCGAGTGCCGACCCGGCGCGCGGCGACGGCAACAGCAAAAGCAACAGCGGCAACAGCAAAAGCAACAGCAACGGCGGCAGCATCGAGCAGCCCGTCATCATCGTGCAGAAAGGCGGCAAGCCCTACGGCTGGATACTCGGGCGGACAGGACAATACACGGCAACACTGCCGGCGGGCGAGTTCGAGCTGTACGCCACGGCGCGCAATTATTCGCAAAGCGACCCGGTGCGCGTGCAGATAAAGGCGGGCGCAGATGCAACCCTTGATTTCCAAGGATTGCGCAAACCGGGTGCGGTGCACTTTACCGTCACCGACGCGCAGCAGGGCGCGCCGCTCGATGCGCGTGTCGGCATTGCCCGGGGACAGGTGCCGGTGGTGCAGTTTCTCGGCCGCAAGACATTCTTCACCGAGCTCGATCGCCCTGGCGAGGTCGAGGTGCCGATCGCGCCCGGCGAGTATCTCTTCAATGTGTCGGCGGGCGGGGGATTCTCATCGCGCGTCGAACAGGCGGCGGTATCCGTGGCGCCAGGCCAAACCGCGGTTGCGAAAGTCACGATCGCGCGCTTGTTCAACCCTGCCGCGCAGCACTGGTATTCGGCGGATTTGCACCATCACGCAGATCAGGCCGAGGCCGTCACACCGCCCGCCGACCTCGCGCGCTCGCAGCTTGCGGCCGGGTTGGACATCTTGTTCGTCAGCGATCACGACTCGACCGTGAATCATCGGGCCCTGCAAAGCATCGGCGAGCATCGGGGAGTCGTGTTCGTGCCGGGCATCGAGCTGTCGCCGTCATGGGGTCATTTCAACGCGTATCCTTGGCGGCTCGGCGAGACGCTCGCGATCGACACGGGGACCGCGAGCGTCGAGGCGATTTTCGCCGAAGCGCGCCGTCACGGCGCGACCATCATTCAGGTCAATCATCCATGGATTCCGTATGGATACTTCGCGAGCATCAGCGGCGGCGTTGCGCCGGGCGGTTTCGACCCGGCTTTTGATCTGATCGAGATCAACGCCGCAGCGCCGGGCGATGACGAGAAGGTGTTGCGCACTGCTTGGAATTTTTGGAACGGCGGCCATCATTACTATCTTTCGGGTGGAACCGACACCCATGATGTCTGGCTCGACGAGTCCGGATCCGTACGTGTCTATGCATACGTCGACGGCGCGGTCAGCGCCGAAACCTTCGCGCAGTCGCTGAAGGCCGGTCACGCGTACGTGACGAGCGGTCCTCTGATCCTCCCCTCGGTGATGTTCGGCGACACGTTGAAGGTCAAGCCGGGGGCGCCGTTTGCGCTGGGATTCGATTTGCAAGCGGTTGCCGGCGTCGCGCGAGTCGATCTGATCTGCAACGGCACGATCCTCAAGGCGCAAACCTTCGCGGCGGCGCCGCTGTCGACTCATGTCGACTTCCCGCTGTCGACTCCGCGCTCGGCCTGGTACTCCCTGACCGTCGTCGATGCACAAGGCCATAAGGCGTATACGGATCCGATCTGGGTGGACACGGTCGAGTTCGAAGATGGGCGATCACCGCCCCCCGACGGCTGAGCGAATCTTCCCCGAGCATGCCCCCTCAGGTGTGCAACTAGACACCGTCAGCGCAAACCGCCGCCCCATCGGGCGGCGGTCACGGGCTGGGGGACGCGTCGCGGTCACTTCACGCGCGCGACCCTTCCGTTCGCGTAGGCGTACTTGAAATGATTCGCCTGTGGGTCAGCCGGGCAGGTGTGTTGAATCTGCTTGTACGGGCTGGCCGAATTCGAAATGCAGGGAATGGCCTTCAGATACTCATACATCGACTCGAGGTCATAATCGGTCAGGCCGCTCAGCGCAGGCCATGGCATGACCTGCAGCTTGGTGCCGTCCGACGGGGCATCGAGGCAGGTCGGCGGCAACCCGGGACCGATCGGGGAGCAGTTCAGGTGCACTTCTTGAAAGTCATGGCCGGTCCGCAGCGTCTGCTTGAAATGATCCAGCGTATTTTTCTCAGGCAGCGGATGACCGGTCGAGAAGTCCGGCGTCAAATTTCTCGCGATGACCTCGCTGCCGCACCCACCGCCCCCTGCCGAGTCGCAGTTCGGGCTGGCGAAATTGGTGCCACCCGCCAAGTAGCCCGCGGCATTGATGATTGCTGGAGGATTGTAGGGATTGATGACGGAGGCGTAGGCGTAGGTGCCGCCGGCGACGGAGGTGGGAAGTTGCTGCGGGTTGCCGTTCGACGTGTATTGGCCGCCCTTGCCGCCATTGCCAAGTGTGCTACTCGCGTGACAACCGCTGCAGTTGCCGGCGGAGTTCAACCAGTAAGAGCCGATGCCCACCTTTTGCACGTCGAGTCCGGTCAAGTCCAGACCGACGGGCGCGATCGCAAAGCCTTGGGCGATCCTTTGGTCGTCGTCGCTTCCCGGACACGTGGGGTAATCCACTTTGCTCAGGCCGCACGTCGGGGTGCTGGGGGCCGGAGGGGGATTGATACCGGAGGTCAGGCTGGCGTGTGCGGGTCGGGCCGGCATTAGCGCGGCGCCGACCAGAAACGCCGCGCCGAGCAGGCCGGCCGATTTGATCCAAGCAATCATGGTTTTCTCAAGATGCATTGTCGTGTTCCTTCCAAAATAGATTACGGTTGAGCGTCGGGTTGGCTGCACGTGTCCGCAGCCGTGAACCGCAAGCGTCGCAGTTCCGTGCCGGGTAACGGCATCATGGCGACGGACTCGCGACGACTCTCCCATCTACGTAGGCGTAGTACTTGTAATCCTCATCCGGGATGGTCGGGCTGCAGTTGTTGATCAGCACCCCACCTCCATAGGTGTTCGCGATATTCGAACCGTCGGGGCCATTCACATTCGACAGATCGGTATTGCAGGGGATCGAGCTTAGATACTGCCAGACCGCATTCAAGTCGCCGTCGGTGAGCAGTCGAACCGCCGGCCAGGGCATGACCTGAAGCACATAGGCATTGGTCGGCGCCGGCGTGCATCCGGCGGGCTCGGTGGTGCTGCCGGCCTTACATTGGGTCAACAGCTGATCGATATCCACGCCGTTATGGAGAACGCCCCAGAACGTGATCCAGTCGATGCCGCCCGCCCCATAGTAAGGGGTGCTCGCCGTCGGGGTCGCGACATTGCCATTCGGGGAGGCCGTCAGATTCTTGGAGCGCACGGCACCGAAATTCTGGCCACCTGCCACGAACGTCGAGTGATCGATGATGAACGTTGCTTTACCGTCGACGATGCTGCCCAAATAGGGTCCGTAGAGGGCGGGGAGGAAATACGGGTTGCCGACTTGATCGGCCTGGTTTTGCGGGTACTCGGCTTTGTAATACTGGTTGACGCTGTGACAGTGATTACAGACCCCCGTGCCATTGACGATATAGCTGCCGACGCCCACCTGCAACGGATCTTTGCCTTTCAAGTCGAGCGGCACTTGTGACATTTTGTAACCGGCGGCGATTCTCTCCTTGGTTTGCTGGTCCAATGCCGATGCGAACCGCGGCGATATCAGGATGCCGCCGACGAGGAATGCGGTGGCGGCCGCGAGCATGAGCCCCGGCGTCTTTTTCCATCGATGCTTTGCTGACATGGATATGACCTCTCACGATGTTTTGGATGTTGTGCTCGTCGATCATCGGAAGGAACCGGGGGTGTTCCCACATGCCAAGCTTCCACCGTCGCGCAGATCAGTTGCGCGATGGCTCGAGTCAGCGACGCCTCAAGGAAATGGTTCAGCATTCATGTCGATCTCCTTGATCAACCACACCGGCTGAATTGGCGGCGCCCCCCCCCTCCACAACGCTTCCCGCACTCGAGCATTCTTGAACGATGGTCGGAGTACATGGGCTGCGTAAGCTGGCGACGATTCAACATCTGATCGAGTCGCCGTACAAGACCATTCCAACAATGGTGATATTAAAAATTGACCGACACGCGAGTCCGTATCGACGACGCGCTGCGATCGATCTGCTCCGCGGGCCGAGCTGTCCTGACGATTATTCGTTGGCGTATGCGTCCTCTTGGCGTACCCTTAAAGGCGTATGCCGTCTGTCCCGGAGCCACGCATGAGTGGGAGCAATATTGCAGTGAATCCCATTCATCTCGGACTTGGTGCAGTCGCGATCACTGAACCTGCCTTCACGGGATCCATGGACTGGTATGCGGGCTATGCCGAGCGACACGCCTCGGATGGCGTCGAAGGTCGCCTGGTCTGCACATCGACTTTCAAGCAGTCATGGAACATGTGGGAGATGCATCCAAACGGTGCTGAAGTCGTGCTGTGCCTGTCGGGGAGCATGACGCTGCACCAGGAACGACCGGATGGATCGAAGAACTCAGTGGTTCTGGGCCCGGGCGAATACGCGATCAACGAGCTCGGAACCTGGCACACGGCCGATGTCATCGGCGAGGCCACGGCGCTTTTCATCACGGCGGGTGTGGGAACGCAGCATCGCCCTCGGTGATCGAGGGCCGCTTCGGATCCACTCGCCAGCCAGTCCCGCGATCTACAGCAGCGTGCACCTTTGATCGAACGAGCGGGTGCAGCTTCCGACCAACAACTCTATATCATGCCGTCACGCCCGAGCGGTCAAGCATTGAAACTGACGCCTTTGCAGACATAGTGCGAGGGCGTCCCCGGGGTGGCGATACCGTCAGCCGGTATTTTTCACCAAGGGGCGTGGCAACGTCGTTAGGTGGGTAAGAGCGGTGCGAATGACCGCCCCGATGAACCCTCAACCCTGACCTGGAGATGACCATGA
>Ga0116229_10010179_pt1 | contig 14166 bp, 4 predicted proteins | sample S1TSphgellanicum_3_FD_87313 | JGI IMG/M metagenome (GOLD analysis project Ga0116229, IMG submission 87313) | Host-associated microbial communities from peat moss isolated from Minnesota, USA - S1T2_Fc - Sphagnum magellanicum MG | ecosystem: Host-associated > Plants > Peat moss > Unclassified...
CTAAACCCTAAATCGTTTCCAGAAAGAGTATTCAACTCAACACTTTGTGTAGAAAGAAAAATATCCATATCTTGCATATGCATGGTGGATATACATGGTGAAGGAACTGGTGATGGGTAGGATGTTGTTGCGCACCTCCCCTTTTGCCAGTTTGTAAGCAATCTGGAGCACCAGATTACAGGTAGATGCTTGCGCAAGCTTGTAATTTTATCAGATGATGTGCTTGTGCACACTTGAATAATTTATAGAGAGGTTACTGTAATCTCTTTTTCTTGATGACGTAGTTGGGTTTTGGGTTTGGTTACAGAAATCCACATCTTTCAAGTGGATTGATTCACATCTTTATATGAATTGCACAACCTTTGTATGTATGGATGTGTGTTTTCAGCTCACCCTCAACCCTAAATCCTTGCCAATCCAAAAAGAAAGGTTGCCAAAAGGGATGTCCCTAGATCAAGTTAGGGATTAAGACGGCCCATTAAGATGTCCTTATCTTAAGAGTAACTCAAGACAAGTATCTCATCCCCCTGCCTCCCCCTCTCCTCCTCTGCACCGTTCTCCAAACCTAGACAGGACATCAAACCAAGAACCCCCCTATCCCTAGCACCCTGCCAAAAAGGGATTACTCTTAAAAAGAGATCTCATGACCAGTGTTGTGCAGGTATATCACTTACCTGAATATATACCCACCAGGTACAAATGAGGCATATTATTTATCTTACCTTTTTTTTTTTTTTCCAAAATCAATATTCCTTAATTCAATGCATATTCAAAAAATATAAATCTGAAAAAATATACTTGTTTCACAACCTTGGATATGTTCTCAAACTCAGGTAAATTATTAATTAGGATAAATAGCACCCAAACCCTAAAATCAAAGCTTAAACCCTACAATCATTTGCCTTTGATTTTAAAGATCATTGTGCAAGGTGTCCAATTTCTAGGGTTGTGCTCAAGTTTTTAGCTTCGTGTTCAGATTTCTAATGTGTTCCAAGGTTCATGTTCAAGTTTCCAATGTGCTTCAAGTAGTTCATGCTTAGGTTTCCATGTTTCGAGTGTGCTTCAAGTTCATGTTAACGTTTCCAAGTTTCTAATGTGCTCTAAATTCTTGCTCAGGTTTTCAAGTTTCCAATGTGTTCCAAGTAGTTCATGTTCAAGTTTCTAGGTATTTTGTGTGTTTTGAGTTCTTGTTCAAGTTTCCAATTTTCTAGCATGCTCCAAGTTTTTGCTTAAGTTTCTAGGTTTTTAGTGTGCTCCAAGTTCATGCTTAAATTTCCAATGTGTGGGTGTAATGGTGTTCATGTTTCCAAGGTGTTCCACGTTTGTGTTCATGGTGCTCAAGTTTCTAGTGTGTTCCAAGTTCATGATCCAAATAGTTTTAATGTTTCCAATGTTCAAGTCTTTAATTTGTGCATTAGGTTGTTGAATAGGTAAATTTTTAGCAATTCATGTTCAAGTTCCCAAGTTCATAATCTTTATGTGTGGGTGTTTACCAAGTTGTCAAACAAATAATGAATTAGCAACAATGAGTTATAGTAGCAAGTTGAAGGGCAACATCAATTTGAACAAGACTTGCAACAAATTGCATGCCAACTACAAAAGTTCAAACTGGACTTGTAACAAATCAAGTGGCAATAACAAGTCAAGTAGGACATACAATAAGGTTTAATGATCAACATGTCAACAAGAGCTCGAGTTGTAATAGGTTTCTAGTTCATCCATTAGTAAGTCCTAAGATCCTAGCAAATAAAGTAGGTTTCATTTCCAATTTGTGTTTCCAATTTCCTATGTGTGTTTTGTGTGTGTGTGTGGAGAATTGCTTTTAATTAAAATGTTGTTTCCAACAACAACATTGGGTTTTTTGGAATTATAGGGGTGCATTCATAGTAAAAAGAGCCAAAGTAGTTGTCAAATGCAATGTGATATTGTACCATGTCTACTTTGAAAGATAAGTTTGTGTAATGTATTTATTCAAATTACTTTTTTTTTTGCAATTATATTTATTTGCTAATGATTTTGATCTTCCACAAATTTAAAGTCATTTCATTAAGTTTTGAAAGTCCTTTCATGCACATAAAACACTTAAAATGTAGTCGTCAAATAGTGCTTTTAGTTTTGAACATCCTTTTTGTTTATCAAATGTGCACCATTCATTCTTAAAATTTGAAGGGAGATTCATATTGATGATTAAAAGTGCAAAAGGAGTTGAGATTTATAAAAAACTTATTTGTTACACATATCTACACATTTGGTTCAAATGTGCTTTTGGCCTTCTAAATTACAAAATTTCATGATGTGTCTTTAACAAAAGTTGTTCATTTTTTATATGGTGAAAGGCATGGATAGATTTATGGAGGAAACAATATTAATTAAATATTTTATTTCATTGATTTTTATCATGTTGTCTTGAGAAATGCATAAATTATTTTCAATTTAAAACTTTTGTATGTTAAAAAAATGATTTTATGTGATTATCTTTGTTTAAATAATGTAAAGTTCAATTTAATATACAATTTTGGGATGTGTAGTTTATTTTGGAAATGTAATCACTTTTTATATTCAAAGGATAATCATTTTGTCTACACATTTAGTTTTCTATACTTGAAATTCATAAATGTATATAAGTAGATAACATTGCCAAAAGTTGGGTGAAATTTTTTATATATTTCAAAATGAATGGTGTAAAATATGATTAAACCCAGTCATTACAAAACATTGAATCCCTGGTGTTTTTGGCTCCTTTTATAATGAATTCACCCATAGGTTGGTGAACAACTAAGGTTTCTAGCTAAGGTGGTGTTTCGAACTAGTCGCAACAACATTGGGTTTCTAACAATTAAGGCTTTTAATTAAGGTGTGTGTGTGTCCAACAACAAGACTAAGTTTTCCAGCACTTATAGGTGGGCAAATAGTTAAGGTTTTCAACTAAAATTTGTGTGTGTGTGTGGGGAATTATTTTTTTAAAAAAAGGATGTAAAAAGAAAAATCTAAAGGGTGAAAGCACAGTTCACAATCCTTTTTTAGGTGTCACACTTGTAGTTTTTTTTGCATTTATTTGAAACTTAAATATAAAATGTTAAAATTTTCATTGAAATACCAAAAAAAAGGACTCGCATATACAATGCTAATAGAGTTGGCATTTTAAAAATGCAAAACAACACATCAAAATCATAGATATTTAATGAGTTTTTGGACTTTTGAATCTTGGTGACAAATTCTATCATGCCTTGCAAAACTCATGGATATGGAATTTTATCTTACAATGTGTTAATCTTATGTGTTTGAAACTTTGGTATATTAGATGAATTATGTTTAAAAAACTAAAGATCCATTGAAAAAATAAAATGTGATTTTAATATATTATATTATGAACCTTTCAAAATCCCAAAATTATAATTTTTAAATTTTTTTTTTAAATTTAAAATTTTTTTTGAAATTTTTCTTTTGTGGTATTTTTTATATGTCTTATAGCATCATGACTTGAAATTGGAAAAAAATGTTATTTTCAATATAATCTAAATATTCATATTTTAAATCAATTTTTAATTACATAAGAAAAGGACTTTGAAAAGGGACTTTAATCTGCTGAAACTTAGCCACCTTAATGTGTTTTCATCCTAAATACATTTTTTTCTTGTAGTTTGAAATGGTGAACAAAGCCCCAACAACCTAAAATAGTTTGCCTTTCTAAATGGTGATGTACCTTCATCCACAATTGTCGTTTTTGGTTTTTCATCAATTAACAAATATAATAAACCAAATTTTCTTTTGAATTTTGTCAACAACTCGTTACATTACAACAATAAGCAAAATTTTGTGCTCCATGGGACTAAAAATTTGTGTTAAAAGGTGAAATTGCAACCCTTGATCATTATTATTCTCTAGGGGGTAAGACTAGGGGACAAGGTCAACACCTTATTACTCCACAAAAAAAACTACCTTCCTAACTTGCATTACTACAATTACTCAATTAGTAAGTAAGAAGTCATACAAAGAGGAATGAAATAGGTAAGGGTCGATCACCTATGACTAGACCTACCCTCTTATAAGTAGTATAAACTAGGGGGTAAGGGGGAGAAAGTAGAAAGAGGAAAAATGAAAAATGGTTAAAACTTGATAATAACTCTCCCTAGTTCTATAATAACTACAACACCCCTAGATGTTATCTAAAAGATCTGTCAACCTTTTACCACTATTGTCCTTCTTTCTTACACCTATAGGTCTTGTGGCCCTGCTTGCCACCTGTAGCACCTTAAGAAATCCCTCCTCTACTCTCTACTATTTATAACTAATTGTCTTCCTTAATAGCTCCTACTTACCACCTACTACTATACCTTTCAATTTATAGACGATTATTTGTTGGTCTTCCCCCTTTACTTTCCACCATTAAGGATTGGCTACTACCTTCTTGTGGTAGCCAATAGCGTAATGCTCCAAAGGCTACCAAATGGGAAGCCTCATTATTTTATGTCCTAAAAGAAATGCAAAAATATTATCTCAAGGAAGCATCCTACTTGTACATTACTAACTATTCTACCTTTTACCTTTTATAGAATAAAAATACAACACGAGAAGCTTGAGTCCTTCAACCATTTTCCATTAAAATCACACACAAAATACATATATCTTTATCTATTCCTCCCTTCCTTCTTTATGAGAGTCCTACATTCCTAATGTCCCCACTCCAAAAGTTTTGAATGCCTTTCCCAATCCTTTCCCACTTCTTTTAGTCCCTCTTTTCCACATACCACACAAGGCCCACATTGACCCCTAGAAAATAGGGCCTTTATCCTAATCCCTTCCTAGAAATCTCCTAAATGATTGGGTGGATTACCCCTAGCCACTCACTAACCCGAACTACTTAATCCCACTAGTTTCATCCCTTGGGTAAAGGACGGTAATTTTACCATTAGTGATTATTAGTTATTAATAGGCTTATGGAACTAACTAGTCTAAAGATTTCTACATGTTAACAATTTGTTTCTTGGGTTTTTTTCAAATCAAATGTTGATGTTTTTGTCACTTGAAACAAAATATTTTTTTCATTGTATTTTGTGTCATTCAATTGCTTTGGGTGTTCATGTTTTGGGATCAAAAACTTGAGGTAGGAAAGTATTAATTTCTTATAAAACTAAGAATGAAATTTCAGCCATGAAAAAAATTGTGAAACTAAACATTTTGACATTTTAAAAATGTATGTTAATGACATTGTATGATGATGTTTTGTTGGTTTATAAATGTTTATGAGAAACAAAGTTCCAAGGTTCAAAAAGTGGTAACTCTAATATCCATTTTTGCATTTTTCAATAGTACAACATATTAAAAATCAAATGAACAAAAAAATTTCATTGATGATCTTGTGTTAGTTGTTATGGAGGGGTTACTCCCTTTAAACATAATTGAAACATATGGATGAAATGATTGGACTTACAAAGGGACCCATGATTAGTGTTTCCATCATGTAAAACCCTAATTGAAGAAATAGTACCTTATATGATGATATGCACATTCGAAAAGTTTGTTTTGTCTTATGTCAATGTCATAGTTTCTGTGACACCAGCATTTGAGCTTTGGATGAATAAAGGTGCACTTGGTATTTTTGCCCTTGTGATTATTTTTATAACATTGGGTTGGGAATAAAAACATGTCACGTTTGGTCTATTTGAGGCAAAAACATTATTAAAATTAATCTTGTTAGTTGATTGCAAGTTTTATTTGAAAAATATAACAAAATTATTTGTTATGTGAAAGATGAAGGCACACATTTGTCTACAATGATAAATGTTCATAAACAAATTGTTTACTATGAAAAATTGATGATATTGCCACCATTTGAAGGTGTTTGTTTTGGCCATGCCCATTTTACAATTTGCCAATATGTCGTTTCTAATGAGAAGATATGTAGGTTCATAACCCATGAAGATCAAATTTGCACAATCTTCAATTCAAATTTATATAACACGGCCAAAAAATTAGGAAATTAAGGAAGGGTAGAACAAACAAAGGCTTGTTTAGATATAGGATTGTGACCACAAAAGCTAAGCACACCAATGAAAATAAGGTTTGCTTCCAAAGTGGCAATGTTCCAACAAGCTTGTTACAATCAAGAAACATTGGCTTTACAAGGAAAAATCCCAACACCACAAATTTGGGCCATTTTAGAAATCATTGTTTCAACCTTGCCCCAATTGTATCAAGTTGTGTGTTAAATTATCAATGTTTGTGGTTATTAATTGCTAAGTGATGCACTTACAAATGCAATTAACCTTTGTGTGAAATTGACCAAAGAGAGACTTGAACTAGAAATTAAGATGAGCTTTATTCCCCCATCTCGATTTGATGCAAAATAAATAAATTGTTAGCAAGTAGGATGTGATTGAAAATCATTCATTTGCTTATTCCATTTATGGATTGTTTGCATCAATTTGATCCCAAAAAAACTCACATGATTTGGCTCTAATGTTTGATCCCATATTCAAGGACCTTTCTATTCTACATAATTATGTGGGAATAGAAATAGCCATAATTTTAGCAATAAGGTATGATTTTGAAACTCTAATTCTTTTTTTGTGTTCAACTTATCAAAAAGTTCATCCTTTTGTACAACACCCATAAAAATTTGGCCCCCAAAAACAACCGTTGGTAGTGTTTGGTGCAAGATTGATTCAAGATCAAATTGTCATGGAACATGCAAGTTTTTTTATTTTTCTAATCACATATAAGTTTTTAATTATGCAATCATAAATTTTAATAAAACATATTATACATCAAATGTGTAATGTTAACAATTTTTCTTTGACTATAGATGCAACAAGAAATTGCATGTTTTTTGAAAGTGGTGGAAAGCACATGAAGCGTAATTTCCTATTGTACTTGGATATTTGACTTGTTAGATTTTACGTATTGTGAAAAGCCAAACTAAAGTAGAATGAATTTTTTATATTATTGAGATTTTGATAAGGCTTTGTAGATGTCGTCTTAGAGTCCGAAACAAATCAACTTGTTTATATGGCAAAATTTGATTTTTAAATTTTGATTTATGTTTAGTAGGGCAAGTGTCATGTAGTCCAATTTGAACTCAATGGCCTTTCGTTTCATAGATGTTTAAAAATAAAAAATTGAAATATTTTTATGCATCTTTGCGCATTTGTGCATTGTCCCACTAGATTTAAGCCTCTAAAGAGTTGTCTAAATAAATTACAAAGTGTGGAAAAAAAATTTCATTTTCATTAAATAAGATTTTAAAAAATTATCCTTTTTAATCCTAAAAAAGGGTATATGATAGAAGTACTCGAACCCTACCCTAATGAAAAAAAAAACATAATATACCCTTACCCATTGAGTAAAGAAATTGAAAATATGTTTACACCTTTACCCTGAGATATATCAAAAATGATATACCCACACACATTGCTCTTGACATCTTTTCATTAAGCTCATGTGATTATAGATTCTACAATCAAAACAACTTTCCATTATGTTTTACTAATGAGTTGTGTCACTAAATCATCTCACATCTCATAACTTTCTTGGTCAAGCATTGATGAATTGTAAGAGTTATGAGAACTATGAGTCAAACTATAACTATCCCTAAAGGACATCTGTCTTATTTTTCTCAATGAGATCATGTGTTCCTAAATTCCTAACATGATTAACTACACATTTGCAACAGACTTGCAACTCTACAATGGAAAGCAACTGACATGCAACCAAAAAAAGCAAGGCCCTATGTCAATGCCTTTCTGTTAGGTTGCTCTGATTGTAGAGTTCCAAACAGCAGCCTAATGGAAAGAAAGATGACCTCTGGTGAACCACCAGCACCCACAATTGGAACCATGGTCAAAACCTCAAAATTCATTTTGAATTGCTTCTTAAATATTATAAATATAACCCATGCATAGTCCAAATAAAAAAAATTCTTGGGTTTAATTTGGCCACTTTAAAGAGGCCTCACTCAAGAAGGTGAAGGTGCCAGTCTAGGTGGCTGCTGGTTCACTATGGCCTGGAAAGGATGTCCTTAGTAGTTTTTTTTTTAGAATTTTAAATTTAATTTTAAATAAATTTTAAATAAATTTTTTAGTTTCTAAATTAAGGGGGAAACATTGTGACTGCCCATAAATCCAAATAAGTCACCCTAGAGGGTTACTTACATGCATTGGAGGTGGACACTTTCAATGCCAAACAAAATCCCAATCAAATTAACGATATTCACTCCACAAATTCAGGGAAAGGTAATGTCCAATAGCAGGACCAGGTTCATTGTTTTGCTAGATTGAATGGACCTGCTTTGCATATCGAGCTACTCCCCCATCATCCTACTACCTACCTACCTACCTACCTCCCTCTAAAAACACTCACAGAAGGTCAAGGGTTCTAGTATAAAATTAGCTATAATCAATATCCTTTAAGAAGCAAAAAAAAGAAAAAAAAACCCAAATTTAAATATTATAATAGAACCCCATATATTTTAATTAATTATACTATTATTAATTTATCAGTGATCAGTTTGATCCAAAATTGCCTACAATAGAAAATGATGCTTAAGATTTTTGACTTTCATGTTTTGAATGTTGCAAAAATTGGCTAAACCAACAACTTATGGATAATCAACACTTGAGCGACATCACAAAATCAAAAAAACTTCAGTACCTAATCTGATGATCATTATCACTAAACAAGCCATCATGGATCCATTTTTATAATCAAATTTTACCGTGTGTAGGACTTTTTTTCTTTTTTTCTTTTTTTTTTGGGAACACAGCAGCAGAGCCAACTGACAAGCACTTGGCACCCACAAAGCCAAGCTGAGTGGCAGAGGTCCAAAGCAGGGCTTTTCATCAACTTGCAGACCAGTGGGTTTGAACCCAGAACCTTTTCTTAGGTCCTAGACTCTCAGATAGGCTATACCACTGAGCCATCACCCCTTGGGTTTATATTACGCTTTTGGGTGTAACCTCATCAGAGTGTTCTTTTGTGTTCAAGTTCCTCAAGTAGTAGGTCCACTGGCGAGGATCCCCAACTAATATTATTAGCATTAAACCATGAAGGTCCTGTCCTAGGTGTTTATAGCATTTTTACAAAAGTGCTGTTACAAGTGGTAACCTAGGAAGTGCCTAGATCTACATGTGACTAATTTAATTATTTTCATTTCCAAATTTTTTTTACAAAACATCCATAAAACTCAAGAAAGCAATTTTTATTTTTTCCAAATTTTTTTTCTCTCCAAGTTGCAAAATTTGGCCACAAAAAAATTAAGCGCTGGTGCAGCTAGATTTAGAGGTTTAAGCTACTAGGGTTGTGTAGGTAATAAGAACTTCAGGATAAGTCAATAGAATTCTGATATGTATTCATTCATAAGGCAAATGGTCCAATAATGGGGATTTGTTTTTTTCCTTTATTGCTTAATTTGGGTTGCAGCTAGAAATGGGAATCAGGATGTTATTATTAGTCTACTACAGTGGACTTCAGGAGCAAGCAGCCAACTAGAGATGGGATGAGAATCTCAGATGCAATTAGAGAGAGATACATGAATCTAAACATGGGACAGTGTGATGACAGCAAAGCTAATAGAAAGAGACCATGAAGAAGCCGCACTCATTTTTTTCTTTTCACATAGAGACCAGATTCAAGGAACCCAAACTATATGACTATATTTATTAAATGATCACTTCACTAGTCATGTGCTGAGAAATACTATAATAGAGTCCACCACTGTGTAGACTCCTCCTCCCCTTTCAGTTACAGCAATTTCAAGTTCATGATCTTCAGAGTCTTCAGAGTTCAGAAATAACGAGAGTACTAGCCTAGTGCTTGTCAAGTTTGCTTGTGATCTTTGCTGCAATATATCATCCAGTTTCAAAATCAGCTTGCACTTACAGTCAGCTCATAAGGTGTGTTTCATAACAAATCCATTGATAATAGTTTTGCAACAATGTGTTGTCCCAAGTAGACTGATGATCTGTTGTATCTCATCTGTATGTATGTGTACAGCTGCAGGAAACTCATGAGCAGTAGCAAACTGACCGAGTCTGATCTCTCTCATTCTGCTTATTGATATTCTGCTAAGATCTAGAATTAATGCATAGTTCTAATTTATCTCTCATTCTGCTTCCTGATATTCTGCTATGATCAGTTGGGAGTTCTTTACATGACATAATCAATTTTTCTTGTAGCTAGGTGCATGCATTCATGGATCAATACCAGGATTGCAGATCAGCACATGGGTTCTGGCTAGAGGTTCAAGGCCAAACTGATGAGTTCCAAGTAAAAGTCTACTAGATGGGAAGCAAGTTCTACAAGTGGATGATCATTTGGACGTACAAGGAGATATATATCAACATGTGTTATCTTTGACTGCAGCTCAATATGGGAAGCAAACACTCTTTGATTGTCTTAAAGTTCAAACCACTTAGTGGCACTGGAAGATGTGATTATGTGTTGTGTGCTTCATTTTCGTTGAATTTTGAAACTTTTGTAGCATTGGATTTTCTCCATTAGTTCTACACACTATTAACTGTCAACTTAAAATCAATATCCTTGATTTCATAGCGTTTTTATTGAGTGGGTGATGCGTTTTATGGGCTAGCTTTCAACGGACTTAATCAATGATTTATTACAAGATTAGTGATTTGAAAAGAATCTGTACACGTGACATAATTATAAAATTAAAAATTAATGTAAGTATATATGATTGTCTTACTAAATGATTCAATTAGTAGACCAAATGATAAGTATGTATATTTGAAGTTTCATTGTAGAGTCTAGTTCTTATAATTTTAACCCCATAGTTGAAGGTTAATTAATGCATAAAAAAAGTGATTTGAAACTAAAATAAAAAATATAGTTCTTATAATTTTCACCCCATATTTGTAGGTTAATTAATGCATGAAAAAAATTGAGTTGAAACTAAAATAAAATGACTCTATTTTTTATAATTATAATTTCATAATTGAAGGTTAATTAACATTTGCATGAAGAAAATGAAGTTGAAATTAAAATATTTTTAATTTATAAAATGAAATATTTTGTTTAATCAATTTTTTAAAATTTTTGCATATTCATTGTACTTAATCACATCTCCATGTGCCACTAAGTAATTTGAAAGTTAAGGACAATCAAACCCAGTGTTTGTCTCTTATATTGTCTGTGGCAAAAGGTCACAAGTTAATAGGTATCCCTTTTATTTTAGCCTTTATTGAAAAGTGAATGATATTATTTTACTTATTACCTATCTTGGGACATTCTGTTGACACATGTTGAGAAAAATTGTTGAATGTGCCTTTCTTTTGGATAAGTTTTCAAGTAAATTTAACAACCTATTAAAAAAAAATTCAAATGCGTGTATGCATGCATTTCATTTGATTTTTCTTATTGTTGTTGGATGATTAAAAAATGATAGGTGATTATTTATAAATGGGTTAGCTCAATGGTAATTAAATCACATTTAAATTTTCTTTGTTAATAATTTCTTTAAAAAGTCATGTCAACATTGAATGTCATTTTAAAATTGGAAACAAGTTTGATGTACTTATTTGTGATTAAAAGTTTCAACGTGGTATTTTGTGGCATTCTGAATGTTTTGAATATTTTTTTTTAGGAATTATAAAGTTTCAGATCTCTTTTCATGAAGCTTTTATGACAAAAGATTTTGGCTAAACAACAAACTCTCATTACATCTGTCCTTTCGGTCATATCCATACCCACTTCACAACTCTACAGGTCAAGCATTGATTGAAATGTAAAACTATGATCTTGAGGTGAAGCCAATATTTGAGAAATATCACAAAACAATACTTGTCATCTTTCACCATAAGAACATACATATTTTATAATGTTGCCTACATTAACCAAGTTTGTTACTTTCATCAAAAGTGTTTTAAACATTCTCAACATTTGAAACTAATTATAGATTTTAAAACTTTCCAACATGGAAAGTTAAATTGTGTAGCAAGGTGCTTAGCAAGACTTCAATTGCTTTCAATACCTTGTTGTCATCACATTATCATCTCATGTGCAATTGTGACAACAACAAGCTAACGGAAAGAGAACCCTTGTTACTACAAATGTCTTGAAGGAATTGTGACATTACATGTTTTGAAAACTTTGGTTTGCAAAAGCAATTAATTCCTTTTTATAAGTGTTGGGAGTCATCATCATATCCAAGCTTTTTTTACATGTCAAAATTTTGTCTTGGGATAAAATATTATAGTTAATGTTAAAAGTCACTAAGATCATTATCAGATTTAATTAGTGTTGAATAGTTCTCTCTTTTTAAAGAACCCATAAGCTTTAAGAAAAATGAGGAGGATAAGGTTAGGAAAAATGAGAAGTGCTATTAAAAAAATTGAAGAACAAGTTTTGACCCCCAACCAATAATTCCCATAAAATTAGTTTTGATCCCTAATTGGGGTTTTAGACAAATGAACAAAATAAGTCAAAAATCTTCCCCAAAATGCTAGTTTTTGCTGATTCTTTCATAAAGTAAAATAATCAATTCTTTAAACTTTTCAAAAATTTGGAATTGGAGGTTTTGTGATTTTAATTTTCAAAAATCAAGGACTAGAGGCATTGTGGTTTCGAAACATTTCAAAAATTAGAATTTAGAGTTTCTTTGATTACTAAAGTTTTAATGTCTAGAACTAGAGGTCATTAACAAAATCAAAGTATAGTAATAACACTTGTATTAATTTCGGTTTCATTTGCAAATTTGTAAGTCCAATGTTTTGCATTTAATTTGCAAGTTATTGTACAACATGCCTTAAATCAATCCCTTATGAATAAAGTCTCTATGTGAATATTATATTAACTAACATTTTTGCTATAAATATAATGGATATTATGTTTCCATCATTCTCAAAAATTTCAATGGGCATTGGTCATTTTGGATGATGAGACTTTCTTGCCTATAATTGCCACACTTCACCATAGGTCATCATGTGCTTGTGGGAACAAACATATACCATTTGTATTGTTTATCCCTTGTGATGGTCAATGTGGTAAATTTCATTTGTAGTTCATTCAATAAGATTTTAACAATAGATAAAGGTTCCAACAAAATGTGTTCAGTTTATATTGGTGGTTAATTTTTGAAAATATTCAAAAGCATTTTGTTGTACAAACTTGGAGGAGAATATAATTCAAAAATGCATTGATCTTCAAACTTTGAACTCCTCAATTTTCCATGGATTCAGCATCTTTAGAAGACTAGACATTTGCTTTAACTTTTATTAGGTTTTAAACATGAGCCTTGAAATATTAAGCAAATACCAAAATTCACAAGAACATCAATATAGGTAATCAAATATATGTTGCATCAATTTCAATCAAACCCCAAAAAAATAAACAAGAATAGGTGAAGGGGAACCTCATAATGTTGTGAACATAAGTAACAAAATAACATCCATCATTTTCATTTCATCATGACTAGTAATGACAAGTTACCATTACTCACCTTCCAACTTCATCAACTCCCACATACATAGGGAAATGGATATATGTATATATTTATCGAAGGTATGTGAGGTCATCAAGGAAAGTTGGCAACCAAAGACTAATAGAAGATATAGGTATTGTTTGGGGATTTTTAGAAACAATAGTAAAAAAAAAGGCATGCAACAAGAGATTGTGGATAGTGAAGTTTAATTATATGAAGGAGGTAAGTGATATTGCCCCAAATGTCATAAGAAAATAATGTAGATTCTCATTAAAATGACTTAAGGTTTGTCAAAATATAATATTTGTATATTGCTTTGGAAGTAAAATAATTAAAAATTACTAAATGTTTTTTGAAAATATTTATAAAAAAAGGGAATTTGAGAATATATTTAAATATCTCTATTTGATTCATAAATAATTTAAGATATTCTTAAATTCTCAAATTAGTATATTTATAAATAAAAAGGTAGATAGTAACAATTACACCACTTATAATTAGGTAACAAAATAATACCTTCTAAATTTAAGGGTACCCTACATACCAAAGAATGACCAAACATTGAAAATCAATTAAATTTTTTTTTCCATTTATAAATAAAAATAAAAATAAATTGCCAAAAATTACCATATTTATTGACAAATAAAAATAAATATTGGGATTGGATCCATTATATATATGTAGCAAATAATACCTTACAAATGCAAGGAATATTTAATGAATACAAACTTAAC
>Ga0116229_10010181_pt1 | contig 14163 bp, 9 predicted proteins | sample S1TSphgellanicum_3_FD_87313 | JGI IMG/M metagenome (GOLD analysis project Ga0116229, IMG submission 87313) | Host-associated microbial communities from peat moss isolated from Minnesota, USA - S1T2_Fc - Sphagnum magellanicum MG | ecosystem: Host-associated > Plants > Peat moss > Unclassified...
ACGGCGTAGGCAGTGTCTGGGATGTATTTCCCAACCGCTCTGGAAGCTTCACCTGCCTACCCGCCACATTCGGCGTACCGGATCCGGTGCCGAACGTGAAAAAAAGCTGTGAACTCGTTGCAGGTACGCCGTAACGGGCGACGGCTCCGGCCCCTCAAGAAACGATCCGCTCAATCGCCCACCACAATCCGATCGCCGCGATGACCAGCGAACAGGGCACCGCAATCCGCGCGCGAAACCAGGGCTCGTGGCGGAATCGGCCCACGGCGAGAAACGCCAAGGCGATGACGCAGAGCTGACCCAAGTCCACGCCCACGTTGAACCCCAACAATGCGACGACGAAGTCCTTGCGTGGAAACGGCACGTCGCTCAAGCTGCTCGCAAACCCGAGGCCATGGATCAACCCGAAACAGAACACGACCGCAAGCCGTGCGATCCCCAGTGTCGGTGAAGAAACGTTCTCGAGGGCGATCCACGTGATCGACAACGCGATGGCCGGCTCCACATACTGGCTCGGTAATCGAAAAATCCCGTAGGCCGAGAGAAACAACGTGGTCGCATGCGCGACGGTGAACACCGTCGTTTGCGACAGCAGCTTCCGCCACGTGATACCGAGAAAGAAAAGCCCCAAGACGAACAGGATGTGGTCCAGCCCCTCGGGTACGATGTGGCGAAACCCCAGGCGAAGGTACATCGCCAACTGCGCGTACCACGGCAGCCGATCCGGATCGAAACCCGCGGCCGGGTCCGACTTCGCCATCACCGCCCCGCCGGCACCCGCCACCTCCCAGGGTACGCGGCTCGCCCAGTCGAACGGCGCGCTCTCGTGCGCCCCGTCTTCGAGCCAGCGCGTGATCGATACATGGGCCGCCGGAATCTGCACCGTGTAGGCCACCGGATAATCGATCTCGGCGCCCATCGGAATGCGCAGCGTCAGCGGCGCGACCGACGGCAAGCGAGGTACGACGAACGTGAAGGTCGACGGCTTACTGAGCGAACCATCGAGGAAATCCGTCTGCGGCGCGACGGCCGCGACGAAGCCCAAAAACTCGAGATCGAGCGGCGTCTCCCCGAGATACAAACGTAGGCTGTCGACGACTCTCGGCACCAGCGCGAGCACGTCCGCGTGCTGACGTGACGCCGGCGACGTGGCGAGGTCGTAGTATCGAGCCGACGAGCCCAGGAGCAGCGTGAGATCCAGATCGATCTTCACGGCGAGACCCCCATCCGGCTCGAATGCCACGAGCACCTGGGTCATCTGCATCGTATGGCCCGGCGCTCCCGACGCCAAACCCAAACCGACGAGAGCGGCCCACCACCACCGGCGCAGAGGGTTTACCAGACCGTGGGCATCGTTTGACCCGTCTGCAGGAGCACGAGCCCCGACGGGTTCCCGGGATAGGGCACGACCAAACGCCACGTGAACGGGCTGCACGTGATCATCGCAAAGATGATCCGCTGCGGGAATCCGGGTTGACCGATCCATTCCAGTGCGTCGGACTTGGCATACAGGTCCTCCATGCTCGCCGCCGCCTCCGCGATCGGACGATGGGTCATGAGTCCGCCCACCTCGAGTTTCATCTCGGCCGTGACTTTGCCGTCGTTGACGAGAACGATTCCGCCCTTCAATGCCTGGATGCGATTGACTGCAACCGCCATGGCCTCGTCGCTGCTGCCCACCACCGTGATGTTGTGCAGGTCATGCGATACCGACGTGGCAACCGCCGAATTCGGCGTTTTCGGACCCATGCCGGTCCAGAACATCTTGCCGAGTTTCGCCTTGCCCGTGTATCGGTCGACGATTGCCACCTTGATGATGTCGTGCGCGATATCCCGCTGGACCACGCCGTCGACGACCGTCAGGGTCGCGGTCTTCTGTTCGGGGTCGGTGTAGAAGGGCGCCTGAATCGCCGCGGTGACCGTGGTCTTGCCCGCAGGCGCACGGATTTCGAAATCCTTCGCAGTCAGCGGCCGCCCGACATGGATCGTATCCGTGGCCCATGAAGGCCAGTCGATGGCCGGTATGTCGAGCAGATACTTGCCGTCCTGCGCCGCGAGCTGACCGTTGGCGAACACGTATTTGATCGCCACGTCCTTGGTCGAGCTCAGCAGAACCACATCCGCATAGCGGCCTGGCGCGATCGAACCCACGATCGACTCCATGTGCGCATGTTTGGCCGGATTGATGCTCGCCATCTCATAGGCCGCTTCCACCGGCGCGCCCATGTGAATGGCGAGCCACACGTGATGATTCATCGTGCCCTGTTTCAAGGTATCGGCAACGTTGCGATCGTCGGTCACCAAGGAGATGTTGGACCAGTCCGCCAGGCCTTGTTTGACGAACAGCGGCACGGCTCGCTCGATGTTCTCGTCGCGCAGCTGCAGGAACAGACCATGCCGCAGCTTGTCCCAGGCTTCCTCTGCCATCCGCGTCTCGTGATCGCTGGATAGGCCCGCCGCCGCGAAGGCGTTGATCTCTGCCAGATCCCGCAGTCCCGCTCCGTGCCCGTCGATGACGCCGCGATTGTCACGCGTCGCCTGGATGTCCTCCCAGATGCGCTGATATCCCGGATGCGTGGGAATGGACACCGCCGGCCAATCCATCACTTCGTCGAGCCCCTGCACCGAGAGACTACCGCGGATGTTCTGCGCGACTTCTGCGTAGGCGTAGTTACCGCCGCCCACCTCGAAGGCCGAGGGCGGCGTCGCGGACCCCAGGGCGGTGAAAATCTTGAGCGGACTGCCGTGCTTCTGCGCCGTTTCCCAGAACTCCACGTTGTGTATGCCGCTGACGTTGGAAAACTCGTGTGACCCCTCGGTGGTCCAGGTGTTGCCCATCGGCACGACGAGGGCTGCCTCGTATTCCGGGGACAGCATCGTGCTCTCGATATGCTTGTGCGACTCGCCGAACCCCGGCACCGCCCACAGCCCCTTGGCATCGAATGTATGCGCAGTCTTGCCCTTCCATTGGCCGGCGGGTCCCACCCACGCGATGCGTTTGCCGCGGATGACGATGTCCTGATCCGGTTCCCACTGCGATGTGAACACGTCGAGTACCGTGGCGCCGTGAATGACCATATCCGCGGATTCACGGGCGAGCGCGACCTGCACCAGGCTCTGTCGGATCCGGCTCTCCTCGCTGAAAGCGATCGGATGGGCTACCGTCGTGGCGGTCGGCACGCTCTGCGTCGCGAAGGCGCCGGAACCGGCGGTCACCGCGAGCGCAGTGACGATCATGAGGAGCGCGGCGGCGGCGCACCGATGGGAATGCATACCTTTCTCCTGTCACGCCCGCTCCCTGCGCGATGATAGCGCGTTCGCGCTCCCCCGTGTTGCCTCGCAGCAACGGACGCGCGTGTGACTCGTGCTGAGCCCTGGTAGATTGGTGGTGTTGCCGGTGTCGATGTCATCCAGCGGCGTCGCTGAGGGAAGCCCCATGGCCGGTGAGGTCAGAGCCAATCACAACCCGTTGACTGCGCCCGTAGCCGACGCGATGTTTCGTCAGCTCGCCGAACATATCGCAGCCCTCTGTTGGATCGCGGATGCCTCGGGTTATATCACCTGGTACAACCCGCGCTGGTACGAATATACCGGCACCACGCCTGCGCAAATGGAGGGTTGGGGCTGGCAATCGGTCCACGATCCCCGTTCGCTCGCCGAAGTACTCGAACGATGGAGCGATGCCATCGCATCGGCCAAGCCGTTCGAAATGGTGTTTCCCATCAGGGGTGCGGACGGGATACTGCGCCCCTTTCTGACCCGCATCAATCCCGCGTTTGATGCGCAAGGAAAGCTCGTCAATTGGTTCGGGGTCAACACGGACATTTCGCGGCAGGTGAAAGCCGAAGACCTCGCGTTGAAGTCGGAGGCAAGATTTCGGCTCATCGCCGACTCCATGCCGCAGATGGTATGGTCGTCCACGGCCGAGGGCCATCTCGACTACTACAACGCCCGCTGGTACGAGTTCACCGGTGCACCCATCGGTTCGACGGACGGGGACGGGTGGTTGGACATGATTCATGCTGACGATCGCGATGCGGTCTCGGAGCGGTGGCGGCGCGCGCTCGATGCCGGTGAAACATTTCACCTGGAACACCGCCTGCGCCACCGCTCCGGCGAACATCGCTGGGTGCTGGCGCGTGCCCACCCGGAGCGCGACGGGGAGTCGATCACCCGCTGGTACGGCACTTACACCGAGATCGAGGATATCGTGCAGGCCCGGCGGTTACTGCAACGCTCCCGCGACTCGTTGGAACAGGAGGTCATCGCCCGCACGGGGGAGAGAAACGTGCTGGCGACCTTGGTGGAAACCACCGATGTCATGATCATGGCCATCGACTTGAACTACACCATTCTCGCGATCAACCGGGCGAATGCCATCGAGTTCGAGCGCATTTACGGGAAGCACGCGAAAGTGGGTGACAACCTCCTCATTCTGCTCGCCGACAGCCCGTTGCAGCTCGAAATCCTCAAGGCGGCATGGGGCCGGGTGCTCGCGGGCGAGGAGATCACCTCGATCGAACAGCGCGGTAATCCGGCACGCTCTCGCTCCGTCTACGAAATCAAATACCGTCCGCTCGAGGACCACCGTGGCGTACGCATCGGCGCCTTTCAGTTCGCGAGCGATATCACCAAGCGGATCGACGATCAGAACCGTCTGGCCGAGGCACAGGCCGCACTCATCGAAGCCAAGAAGCTCGAAGCCGTGGGGCAATTGACCGGCGGTGTGGCCCACGATTTCAATAATTTGCTGAGCCCGATCATCGGCAGTCTCGATCTACTGCAGCGACGTGAACTCGGGGGTCCGCGGGAACGACGGCTCATCAGCGCGGCGTTCGAATCCGCGCAACGGGCCAAGGTGCTCGTGCATCGCCTGCTCGCGTTCGCCCGGCGTCAGCCGCTGCAGGCCAAGGTCGTCGATCTCGGCAGGTTGATCGAGGGACTGACGGATCTGCTCGCCAGTACGGTGGGTCCACGGGTCAAACTGTGCGTCGATGTCGCGGGAGACGCCCTGAACGCCAGGGTCGATGCCAACCAGCTCGAAATGGCGGTGCTGAATCTTGCCGTCAATGCGCGGGATGCAATCGAGGGCGAGGGCGTCATCGACATCTCCGTGACCGCGCAGAGCCTCACGACCCGGGGGGTGGCCGATCTGGCGCCCGGCCGTTACGTGCGCGTCACGGTCGCGGACGACGGGCACGGCATGGACGAGGCCACGCTTGCCAGAGCCGTCGAGCCGTTCTTCTCGACGAAGGGTATCGGTCAGGGTACCGGCTTGGGGCTGTCGATGGCCCACGGTTTGGCATGCCAACTGGGCGGCGCGCTGACGATCACGAGTCAACCCGGGATCGGCACCCGGGTGAACATCTGGTTGCCGCGCAGTGCGCAGGCGGTCTCGAGCGACGACCCCGTGGCACTCGGGCGTCCCTCGCTGTCATCCGGAGCGGCACTCCTCGTCGATGACGAAGAGACCATTCGCCTCAGCACCGCGGATATGCTGAGCGAACTCGGTTTCACGGTCCTCGAAGCGGACTCCGCAGAGGCCGCGCTCGGGGCCATCGAGGCGGGATTCACGCCGGATGTCCTGATCACCGACCATCTCATGCGCGGTATGACCGGCGTGCAACTGGCACATCGGGTCCGGGACAGCCATCCCCACACCAAGATACTGATCATTTCAGGATTTGCCGACATGGAGGGGATCGATCCCTCGTTGCGGCGGCTTACCAAGCCCTTCGTGCAAAGCGACCTCGAAGCCGCATTGATGTAGTTCCGGAGAGACTACGGTCAGTCTCTTGAGCCTCCCCACCCGCGGTCAATCATTCCACGTCAATCTGGCCAAGACGCTGCGCGCGATGCGCTCACGGTCGGGCGAGGGGTAGCCGTATTCGGTGTGGTACTCGCGCAGCAGATTTTGGCCGACGATCGATATCGTGAGCTGCGGTGTCGCCTGCCACGCAAGCCGGCTGTCGAGCTGCCAATAGGCCGGAACCACCCCGACGACGGGCCCTCCCGTGGGGCTGTTGTCGATGTGTAGCGCGTCCACCCAGCGTAAGGCGGCGTCGAACGTCATCCCGCGCGGTAAGTCCATACTCGAGCGCAGGAACGCCTGCCCCTTCGGATCCGCCGTTTCGCCGAGTGCACCGGTGGTATCGACCTGACCGGGGCTCACATGCAGATGCTCGATCAATACATCGTAGCCGGCATGCACATGCCACCAGTCCCGCGGTTGATAGGAGCTGCTGAGCTCGACGCCTGCCGTCGTGCCCTCCAAGTGGTTCTGGAAATAGACCGGATACGGGAACGGATAGTCGGCGGTCGTCGCGGTTGCCGTGGTGCTGCGCAGATGATCGTAATCGTTGATGAACGTCGACAAGGATCCGGACCATCGTGAGGCGAAGGCGGCGCGATAGCCGAGTTCATAGGCGATCAAGGTTTCGGTGTCGAAATTCTTGCTGCCAGTCAGATAAGACGTGGGAAACACGAATGGCGCTGGTGCATTCGTGAGGCCGGTGGGTACCAGCAAGTCGCGATCGTAACGCGAGGGCGTGCGCACCGCGCGCGACACGGCGGCCCACAGGAGTTGTTCGGGTTCCGGATTCCACTGCCAGCGCACGTTGGGTTCGACCTCGAAACCGGTATAGTCATTGTGCTCGAGTTTGGACCCCACGATCAGCGACATGGCCGGCGCCAGCATGATCTGATCCTGCAGGAAGCCGCTATACAGATTCTGGTTGAGCTGCGGCGGCAGAAATTGCACGAACAACCCTTCGTCGAGTTCCTGCGTCGCTCGATATTCCAGACCCCAGACAAACTGTTGGCGCGAACCGGCGGCGAATTGATATTGGAATTGGGCATCCTCCGTGTCGAGATCGTCCGCGAGAGCGGTGGCGGGAAAGCCGGAGTAATACAACGCAGGCGGGCTTGCGGGATACGGCTGACTCAAATAAGTATGGTCATAATAGAGCGCCAGTGTCATCGATGAACCGGTGGACGCAAGATGCGCCCACCGGCCGAGGATGTTGCCGCCCGACATATCCTCCTCACCCACGCTGCCGGCATCCTCGACGCCGTGATACAGGTCTCCCTGCAGAGTGACTTGATCGTGTGGTGTGGCGTCGTCATCGAGGCGAAAACCGCTCCGGCCGATTTGCCAGGCGTCACGGGCACTGGCGCCGCTCGTCGTGACCTCATCGCCACGACCCGTGTATTGACCGTACCCACGCACATAGAGCCCTGCGGCAGGCTGGCCGCCGTACCGTAGCTCTTCCTGATCGTCCAGGATATTGCCCGCGGCCGCCTCGGCGTGCAGACCCTGGGTATCCCGGGCCGACTTCGTGATGATGTTGATCACCCCGTTGACCGCGTTGGCACCCCACAACGTGCCGCCGGGCCCGCTCACGACCTCGATGCGCTCGATATCGGAGAGCGGATAGTCTTGTACGTTCCACAGAACGCCCCCGTAGAGCGGCGTATACACGGCCCGCCCATCGATCAGCACCAAGAGCTTGTTCGCCAGATCGGCGTTAAAGCCGCGTGCGCTGATGGCCCAGTCGTGGGCATTGATCTGCGCGACCTCCAGGTTGTCGGCAAGTCTCAAAGCCTCCGGAAGGCTGGTCGCCCCGGCACGACGGATGTCATCGCTCGTGATCACCTGAATCGCCGCTGCCGCCTGGATGAGCCTCTGCGGCCGGCGCGACACCGAGGTGACCTGTACGTTCATGAGCTCCTCGAGGCTCATCTGGGACAGATCGGCAGAGGCCGGCGAATCCGCGGAATCCATGGCAGCGGACGCCGCGGGTGGGGACACAGCGTCGACGGCAACCAGGATGAAGATCGTGAGCCACCGCACGAACCTTGCACCGCTCTTCGCTGTCATCGGTTCCCCTCGGAGTCCTACAGTAACGTCGGGTCGTTGACGGGTGCGCCGCGATTCGCCAACAACTGTGCCAGGCGGGCGAGATCCACGGGCTTGGTCATGTGCTCATTGAAGCCGGCGGCTTTGGCGCGTTCCACATCCTCGGATTGACCCCAACCCGTCAGCGCGAACAGCACGGTGTCGCGTCCCCAGGGTTGACTGCGGATGCGCCGCGCGACTTCATACCCGCTCATATCCGGCATGCCGATATCCAAGATGCAGACATCGGGTCGATCGCGCAGAGCGATCTCGACCGCCGACCTGCCCGTTTGAGCCATACAGGTCTCGTGATTCCACATGCTCATGATGAGCGCCAAACTCTCGGCGGCATCGACATTGTCGTCGGCCACGAGGATCTTGAAGCTCGGTCCGTTCGCCGTTCGAATCCCGGGGTCCGCGTCATCGTCGCAAGTCGGGCGGGCGTTCAGCCGCGCTCCCGGCAAGTGGATCGTAAATGTGCTCCCCAGGCCTGCTCCCGAGCTCAGCGCCTCGACCGTGCCGCCGTGCAATTCCACCAGTCCCTTGACGAGGGCAAGTCCGATCCCTAAACCGCCCTCGGTGCGATCGACGGGTGAATCGACTTGCGTGAACATCTCAAATATCGTCGGCAGCACCGTGGGCTCGATGCCGATGCCGCTGTCCGAGACTGCAATGCGCAGGTCGCCCGCCGTCACGTCACCACTCAAGCGAATGAGCCCGCGTGGATCGGTATATTTGGCGGCATTGTTCAGGAGATTGGAAATGGCCTGTGAAAGACGCAGCGGATCCGCCTCGAGCTCTATCGGCTCGGAGGGCAATGACACCTGCAGCGAGTGCTGCTTTGCATCGATCAGGGGTCGCGCGGTCTCGATGGCCGTCGATACCACCGCGGCGAGGCTGACGGTTTCCTTTTTGAGCACCAAATGTTGCCGCGTGATTCGCGAGATATCCAACAAGTCATCGAGCAGCAACGCCATTCGCTTGACTTGTCGCGAAATGATCTCGCGCGCCCGCTCTCGTTGCCGTTCATCGGCGGCGTGCAGCCGCAGCAGCTCGGCAGCGTTTCGGATCGGCGCCAGGGGATTGCGTAGCTCGTGGGCGAGCGTCGCGAGAAATTCGTCCTTCCGGCGATCCGCCTCCCGCAGCGCAGCATCCGAGGCCTCGAGGGCGCGGGTTCGCAGCTGTACCTCGTCGAGCATGCGGTTGAAGGCCTCGACGACCAGACCGATTTCGTCATCAGCCCGCTTGGTGGCACGCTGTGAATAATCGCACTCATCGACCACACGACTCGCAACGGCCGTCATCGAATCGAGCGGTGCCGAGATGGCACGCTGCAAGGGGGCGGATAGCACCAAGGAGGCAATACCGCCGAGCACCGTGACCAGCAGCGTGATCGCGAAATACGCGAGAATTCGCGGCAGGATATTGAAGCGGGCACGCAGATAGATCGTTCCGAGCCACTCGCCGTTTTGCGTGATGCGCTGAGTGAGATGCACCTCGTCACTCGACTGCGTGACCGAGTCGGAGGAGCTCGAGAGCTTGGTCGGAGGGGCGGGTTCGCCCACTTTCGCATAGGATGCGTAGAGAGTGCCGTCGGGAGTATAGAGCGCGGCCGCCGTCACGGCGGCGTGTGCACGCAAGGCGCCGAGGCTCCGTTGCGCGTCGGTGGGATCGTCGAATGCGAGGTCGGGGGCCGCCGCCAGCGCGAGCATGCTGGCCTCCGTCCATAGCTGTGAGTGACGCGCATTACGGTAGGCGGTCAGGTCCACCAAGGACATCGCCACTGCGGCCAGAAACAAGGCAATTGCCGTGGTCCGAACGCCGACGGCCATGAGCTTGCGTCGGACGCTCTGCGGGCCGGAGGCACGGGTCCGGCGGAGCCAGCGTAGTGCACCGGAAAGAGTCCGCATCAACTCCCCTCGCAGTCCCGTACAGGGCTCATTCGTGCTGCAAGCTGTGGGGCGCAGGGCAGATCGTTGTTGGCGAACCACCGGCATATCGATTTGCCGCGCCTATCGCCCGTCTTGACGCGCTCGGCGACGGCCAGGAGGCGCGAGCCGATCAGCAGTCCCGCTCGCTTGGCGGCGGCGGTCGAGATCTCGAAGCGCACGTGTTGCTCTTCCAGCAGGAAATTGACCGTACTTCCCTCTTCGAGCGCGCCGGGCTGATCGGTCACGATCAGTATCGGTCGGTCTTTCAGTGTCTGGAGGAGGACGCTCAATTTGCCGGTGAAATCAGGACCGATGTAGAGGATTTGAGAGTCGCCCAGTTGGTCGAGCCCCTGAATCGTCACGACGCGCGCAGGCATCCCTTGGATCGGATGTTGCGGCAGGAATTCCTTGAGCTGCTCCGCCACATTCTCCGCGTCGAGCACTGCAATCGTGAATTGGGGGACATTGGTCATCGACGCGGGCCAGGTCACATAGCCCGCGATGCGGTACAAGAAGATGGCTTTGACGGCGCCTTCCGTGTCCTGCTCGGCGGCAGCGGTGAGCGGTGGCTCAAATCCGCAGACCACCAACGCGAGGGCCAGCACGACACCCCTCCATTGCAAAGCCACTGTCTTCACGACCGGGGTCGGATCACGTTGGACATCAGGGTTCCCCATCGCCACTTGAAGAGTGCTGTTTTGCGTCACAACAAGCATCGGACGCGATTCTCACGAGAGCATATCAAATGGAAACAGGCGAGTTCCATGTAGGCGTTGCGGAAATGCTCCCACGAACCGTCATCGCTTCGGAATTCGCCGACGGCACTTGTCGTGGCGTGCCGACGGTTGCGTCGTGAGTTGGGCGCACACTATGCCGATGCGTCGGCGCCGGATGCCGTGGTGCAACAACGACGCTCAAGGTGTCGCAGGAGGGAGCCCCATGAACATCGTATCGCGCATTCGCCTGCTCATCGTGGATGACAATGTCGATGTGATCGAATCGTTCACCGCGCTGTTCGAACTGGCGGGTTTTGACGTCGCGACAGCGAACGGCGGTAGCGCGGCCCTTGACCGCTTTGCGTCTCGTCCCGCCGATGTCGTGCTGATCGATCTCGGCATGCCGCACATGAACGGATTCGAATTGGCCACGTCGCTCAGGCAGGCGGCCACCGCCTCAGTGCTGCTGATTGCGATGACGGGCTGGATGCAGCCCGGTGATGCAGTCGCCGTCGAAGCGGCCGGTTTCGATCACTACGTGACCAAGCCCGTGGATACGGATCTGATGGAATGGCTCATTCGTGGACGTGTTGAACGCCCATTAGAGGCGTGCGGCGGGCTCGACCATTCGCTTGGAGCAGCAGGGCCGTCGCGATGAGGTAGCCTGCCGCGGCACCGTCGATCAAGACGCCATAGCCGGCTTGCTGGGCGATGAAACCGGCCGCGGCCGGCCCGATCGCGAGACCGGCATATTGCACCGCCAGGTCGAGGGTTCCGAGTCTTCCCAGCGAATCGAGAGCCGAACACAGTCCCATCAGATAGGGGAAGAACATGAGCCATGCGAAAGCGAAGGCACTCATTGCAGTGGCGATCCACAACGGCGAGGTGGACACGAGGAAGGCAGGCAGACAGCCCAGGGATATCAGCAAGGTGACGACGATGGGCAGGGCGCGACCCAGTCGATCGCGCAGCAGAAACGGTACGATCGAGCCGATGGCGGCGGCGATCTGGGCGGCCGCGAGCGCGTCGTTGATCGCGGTCGCCGCAATGCCCCGATGCAAACCCATCTCCGCCATGAACGAATAGATGCCGCCCGTAATCGCATAGTAAAGCAGAGTTCCGAGCAGGAGAGTCACCACCCCCGGACCCGCGCGCCAGGCGGGACGCGTCTCGACGGGTGGTGCGCCAGCCCGGCGCGCGCCGACGGACGGTGCCGAGGGTAACCACGCGGTCGTTAGCAATGGCAACACCGTGATCGTTGCGAGGCCGCCGAACATCAGGCCAGGCCCGTGGGTCCGCAGCATCAATCCGCTCAGCCACATGGCACCCGCGGAGGTCATGAACGCGGCGAAAGAATAGAGCGCGAAAAATCTCTCAGGTGAGCGTGTCGATGACAATACGGCGGCCATGACCGATGCACTGACACCCGCGCCGAAGCCAGTGATGAGTCGCGCCGCTGCCAGTGCGGGAAACGACACTGAGGCCAGCGAACCCACGTTTCCGACGAGAATCATCAGTAAGCCGACCGCAGCCACGCGGGGTCGACGCAGCGAATAAAGCCGCCAGGAGCCGAGTAGGTTCCCCAGCATTGCACCGCCCATGTCGAGCGCAACCAGCAGGCCGGCCTTCCCCGGAGTCAGATGATCCGCCTCGATGTAAGCGGTCACAAGCAAAGGTTTGAGTCCCACGACCAAGACGCCGGCAATCCCCACCAGGATCGCAGCTAGAATGCCCTTGATGAAGGCGCGGCGCTCAGTACCCACGGCGATTGCCGTGCCCGGCGCGCTCCCGCAGCGTTCCCGGTAGATCGATGGCTAGAGATGCGTCGTCGATCAACACCCCATAGTCGCCGCGCGCACCCGATATCGACACGTAACCGTTCCTAACGTCTTCCAGTACTTCTTCCGGGGGACGCGTCAATGGATCTCCCCACCCACCCCCGCCACCCCGGCGAAATTCGATGCGTCCCCCCGGCGGCATTTCGACGCGATAGCCGGCCTCCTGGATCTCCTGCCGCTGCGCCGGTGTCGGCACGAGCGTCACGGAATTGGGTGCGCCGTCCGGAGCACCGCACAGTCCTCTGCTCGGATGGCGAACGCCGGCAACCATGACGTTCGTGTAAGACGTCACCGTGTACTCCAGGACCGTTTCCAAGCCCGGTGCTCCACGCCACCGACCGGGCCCGGTGCAGTCTGCAACGTATTCATGCTTGAGAATCTTGACGGGATATTGCAATTCGGTCATCTCGATGGATGGCAGGATCACGCCAGTCATGAGCGGTGGGTAAAGACCCCAGCCATCGGTCCCGAATCCGGCACCGGCTCCTCCCGTATAGCCGAAGAAATTCAGATTCACCCACACATCCCCATTCGGGTAGCGACCATTCGAATACGCGAGCGGCAGCTTGTGACAGTTGACCCCGACGCGCTCCGGAGCGCACTGCGACAAGGCCAGGATCGCCACCTCGGCAATCTCGGCACCGCTGATGCAGGTACAGTTGCCGACCGGTTTGGGGCGCGACGGGTTCACGACCGAACCGACCGGAGCGGACACGCGGACCGGCCGTATGTAGCCCTCGTTGATGGGAATGTCCTCGTCGAAACAGGACGTAATGGCCACGAACACGAACGAGAGTGTGTTTGCGATGGGGCTGTTCACGAAGCCGGCGACTTCGGGCGAGGTGCCGGCGAAATCGAAATGCAGATCCGAGCCGCTGACGGTGGCCGTACAGGCAATCTTGATGTCATGCGCACCCTGGTAATCGTGATCGATGAAGGTTTCGGCGTAATAGCGCCCCGGCGCCCAGCGACTGATTTCAGCCCGCACTCTGCGCTCGGTATACTCGATATTGTGATCAATCGCCGTGAGCACCGCGTCGTCGCCGTGGCGATCGATCAATGCCTGAATTCGTTTTGCTGCCGTCAAGCAGGCCCCGCGCATGGCCTGAAGATCGCCGGTGATCCAGTGCGGGGTCCGGTTGTTCGCGACGATCATGTCGTAAACGTCTCGCCGCAGTTCGCCCTTCTCGTATAGTTTGATCGGACTCACGATGACGCCGTCCTGCCAAATGTCCCGTGCGTGGGAGTTGTAGCCCCCGGCGACCGGTCCACCGACGTCGGCAAAGTGGGCGCGGACGGCAGGAAAGAACACCGGCTTACGGTTCACGAACAGGGGCACGATCAACACCTGATCCGGAATGTGCGTGCCGCCGTCGTACGGGTCGCTCGCGAGGATCACATCGCCCGGATGCAGATCGAGTTGGAATGCGGCCAGCGCCGCGCGGACGGCCTCGCAAATCGCATAGAGGTGAAGCGTACATCCCGGGGCTTGTGCGATCAGCCGAGGGTTCCCCTCACGATAATCGAAGATGCCGGTCACGAAGTCGTGGGCTTCGTTGAAGATGGGCGAGCGTGCCGTCCGTGTGACGGCCGCGCTCATTTCAGCCGCGGCCGTATCGAGGGCGCCGCCGACGATTCGGGCCATCATCAATTCACGACTGTTCATACCGACTCCGAGACCGATGGATAGTAAAAGTGGAGGCGCTCACCGGCGGCAATCGTCGTCACCGCCGCCGTTCCGCTGACATCGAGCGGATCGGAACCCGACCGTTGGAGGCCGG
>Ga0116229_10010184_pt1 | contig 14160 bp, 7 predicted proteins | sample S1TSphgellanicum_3_FD_87313 | JGI IMG/M metagenome (GOLD analysis project Ga0116229, IMG submission 87313) | Host-associated microbial communities from peat moss isolated from Minnesota, USA - S1T2_Fc - Sphagnum magellanicum MG | ecosystem: Host-associated > Plants > Peat moss > Unclassified...
ATAAAAAGGAATAAAAAGATACAAATTTCTTATTTAAAAAAATAAAAGGAAAAATTTCAGCACATGGCAACACACGGTGGTAATTTTGGGCGAGGTTCACTAGTTTTCTACACTTTTCACAGTTTTCTACAAACTTTTCACTGTTTGATTTTGAAAATTATTTAAAAATAATTCCAAATTAGAAAAAAAAAAAAAAAAAAAAAAAACCAAATAAACAAACAAAGTGCACTAGTAATGAAGATGAAAGTTGCATTGGCCTTAAAAAAAAACAAAAATCTTCAAGCTTACATACACCCTATTATGCTGAATCTTAAAAACAATGATCCCTTTTTAAGATTTTCATTAGTCTTCTAAAAATCTCACAAATCAAACCCTATTACACATTTAATGCTTTATTCACTGAAGATAACTATTAAAAAGAATCAGACCACCAAATCCAGCAATTTCATTGGCCATAACATTATTTCTGCACATCTACACACAAACCTATTCAACACCCTCTCTATATTAGTGTGTTAATAATACTATAACATAACCCTTGTCTATATATAGACAGGGTTAAAAACACACACACTTTGGTCACCCATTGAGTAGTGATAATTAGGTTTACACTATTGAGGCCAGGGCGAACCAATAATTCTGAAAATCTGGTGTTTTCCCCTTCTTAAATGAGGCATCTTAGTGTCAAGTGGCAGTATTTTAACGTTGGAAATGTTAAATTGAACTCCAGGACCCTGATTTAGTCTAAGGCTGGGATACTTGTAGCGTTTTGCTTCTCCTTGAGTGAAGCAGAACCTGCACTGGTACCGGTGTTGCTTTTTAGCAAATTTGTGAGTTTTTAATTCTAACTATGGTAGCAATGTAGGTTCTTATTCACCCTAGGCTAATATTCTCTTCTTCACTAGATTGTACCAATCTCTAACAATCAGTAGTTTTTGTCGAAATATTTAATTATTTCAAAAAAGGAGTCAAAGCCCAGTTTTTTTTTCTATTTTCTCATGTTGCTTCAAAAGTGGTGATCAGCCACAAGAGGATTTAGCCAAATCTGGCTACTTGACAAATAGAGAAATAGAAAATCTAGTAATCCTATCACATGTTGGCTAACCACTAGAACCTATTAGGTATGTATGACTATTTTAAAAGAACACAGCTAGAAATTTGCCTGAATCCTCCAAAAATCTTGATAATTTCATAATTTTCTTCCTCAAAATATGACGATTTTTTTGAAAATTTTCCAAAATGTACCCTCGACCATGCTGCTTGGGTCTTTTGTTTTCAGCAAACTGACATCGCCACAAAAGGATCACCAAGACAGCCCTAATTTAAATATTCCAAAATTTGGACTGCACTAGTGTACCTATAATTCTATGTTGCTAATTTAGTGGTAGGGTACTCATGTGGCTGCTGAGACTAGTTGGGAGTTCAAAACTTTAGAATTCTTGCAAAGACAAGCCAAAAACTTCTTCTTTTCAGCCACCATTTGATTTGATTTTATTTTTATGTAGGCTAAACATGCCAACTTTATATCATGACCCTCGATACTGATTTTTTTTCAATTTCCTGATGGAGCCGGAGTGGCGAGCATCCCTAGGCAGATTTAGCTTCTTCTTTTTTTAGGGAATTTTCCACAATATATTCTCTCTTCAGAAAACTGTGTTACCTTTCAGTGATTTTTTTTTAATTTTTAAAAGACTGGGTTGGCGATCATCACAAAAGGACTGAGCCAAATTTGGTAAGAGATCAAAGGGGGAAGTTGAAAACTTTAAGATTACTCTTATTATTTGGAGGCTAATTGGAAGCTTTTCTCTAGATATGAGAAGTTTAGATTTTTTTCCCTCGCAATGTCAGGAGCTTGAACCCATTTTTTCCAAAAGAAGATAAACCTTTTGTACCTTTCGCACCTTACCCTTTTTTCCTCGCCAGGTTGTGAAAATATGCTCAAAAAAAGCACCCAACTAGAAGACAAGGTAAGTGGAATGAAAGAAAATGAAAGGCATGAGCCAAGGACAAACATTTATTTGTAAAAATCAGATCTGTAGCATGGGTCAGACAGCTCAATAAAAATCACGCCTCAATGCAATCCACGTAAGTCCCAACTCCCAGGGCAACAACCTTTGCCAAAAGCAAAGAGAAGGAAGGTGTGTAGTGTGTACTAAAGTGAAAGAACAAGTTGAAAGTTAAACTGTAGCTTTCCTGACTTACATATTGTTAGGTTCATATATGTTTGCCTCACACTTTAGAAATGGAAAAAAGCCCACCAATCTTTTTTGGGGAGCTGGGGGGAGGTGGGGAGTGTTGCCCAAAATGCGAGGCTGCACTCAACTACCACCTTGTCATAGGTTTCTTGTTTGGAGAACTCCCTCACCTTGGAGTTTTACCTCACACATTTACTTTTGGCAATAGTAAATACAAACAAGAATAAAGAAATTTGTGTTCAAAACAAATCTAACCCCTATAATCAAGAAGAGATATTGTATCTTGAAACTCATATCACAAGAATGTAAAGTCCTTATTCACTAAAATTATCCAGTTATGAGCTTTGTGAGAATTCCCCACATTTCCAACTTTGTTTTAAAAGTGAGGTTTAGCCCTGGTGTAAGAGATGGCTTTAATAGCTTAAGGTACACAAGAAGATGAAGACAGTTTTTTATTGTCTTGTTAAAGACCTCCTTTTGGTAAGCATTTATCCTTTGCTTGTCGTCATTCTTCATATGTTGTCACAAGATTTGTGAATTTTTCAAATCCTAACTCATGGATTGATGAAAAACCTTGAAACAATGTGACTTTGAGCCTCCTAGATAAGAAAGAAAACACATTGCTTGCCTCCAAAAATTAAAGATTTTGTTATGCCTCCACAAATTCCAAAACTTGGGCTCTAACTTGTACCCCAACACATCCCCATAGCCATGAAAAACCCTTTGAATACCCTACACATCTATTCCCTCCTTTAACAAGGGGTGTGTCACATTGTGGCCTTGCCATTAACAATATCTTAAGGCAAAAGAAGAATTTATGGAAACTCAAATATTTCACCATGCAAAAATAAAATCTTCAAAAAATCCTTTAAAAGAAAGCAAAATCCTTCAACATATTACAACTTTATAACTAATCTCAAGTTTCAACACGTCAAAATATCATTTTTCCAAAATCTTCATATAAAAATAGACCTATTGCCTACCAAAATCCCTTAAGTTCCTATACTCTATAATGAATCTAAACTCAATATCCTTGCTTTGGATGGCAAGGCAAACAAATGCATTTATGATTGAGGAGGGAATTCTAAAAAAATTGCCAATGGACTCATCAATATTAGCCTTTATCAAATAAATCAAGGTTGGCATAAGGTTGCAAGAGTCCCTTGAATGGCATGCCTTAAAACATTGTGAAATATCACAACATTTTTTACCACTACACATTTACAGGCCACGGACTTCTAAGGTAATCTATTAAACACACTTGTCATTTGAAGTGCATTGCTGGAAAATTTGCTTGGGAGATGATCCTAACAATTGACATTTTGGTTTCGAATACAACCATGTACATAATATGCAAATATGGCAACTTTTTTTAGCCTTGGGAAGTTTGATAGCCAATTGGCATATACATTGTGATGTATTTTGGTTCCATGGGTTTGTAATTAAACTTGAAACCTTGTTGGAAGGCTTGCAACTCATTTGGCATTCCACCTATGATCCATTTTGGTTTTATGGGTGTTTATGTGAAACCTAAATTAGGGATTTGTAATTGTTTAACATTCCAATTATGATCCTATTTAATTGTATGGGTGGTTATGTGAATTTGAAACCATGTGTAGGGGTTTGCAACTTATTTGACATTTCAATTATGATCCATGTTGGTGTTATGGTGCTTATTTGAACCTAAAACTTACATTACGGGTCTACAACTTTATTCACATTCCAATTATGATCCATTTTGGTTGTATGGATGTTTATATGAATCTAAAATTTAAATTAGGGGTTTGCAACTCCATTGGCATTTTAATTATGATCCCATTTAGTTGTATGGGTGGTTATATGAATTTGAAACCATGTCTAGGGGTTTGCAACTTGTTTGGCATTTCAATTATGATCCATTTTTGGTGTTATGAATGATTATCTAAACTTGAAAACTACACTAGGGATCTATAGCTCTTTTGGCATTCTAATTATGGTCCATTCTAGTTATACATTTGTTTCATTGAACCTAAAACTTAGATCTTGGGTCTATAACTCATTTGGCACTTCAATTTCAAACCATATTGGTGTGTATTGATGGTTATTTGAACTTGAAACTTGTAGGACAAGTCTATAGTTCATTTGGGCATTTTGTTTTCATCCTTTATAATGTGTATGGATAGTTATTTGAACATAAAACTTGTATGGCAATTTGTAGTTTATATACCATTCAAATTATGGTTCATTTTAGTGTGTACATGAATGTTTATTTGAATTGAAACTTGTAGGGCAATTTGCAACGCATACGAAATTCCAATTATGGTTCATTTTTGTGTGTATGAATGGTTATTTGAACTTGAAAATGGTAAGGCAATTTATAATTCATCTAGCATTCCAATTATGGTCCATTTTGGTCTATATGGGTGGTTATTTGAACTTGGAACCTCAAACCAAGTTGGTAGATCATTTGAACTTTTGATCAATTTTGGTTTGTATGGGTATTTAATAAAATCTAAACCTAATTGTAGGTCTACAATTCATATGGCAATCCTGAATAATTTTATTTGGATGCAAATGGGTGGAAATCCAAAGACATTTTTCCAAATCTAATGACTAATGTTTCTAAAAGCTAAAGAATGGATTTGTAAATCTAATGACAAATTTGTCCAAACCCAAAAATAATTTTGAAAATTTAGAGATTGAATTTGTGATTAAGTTTGAATGAGTATGTTTGCTATAGTTCTATGGGTGGTTGAAAGGATGGCAAATTCCATGGAAACCAAAGAGGTTAAGGAGAATGATGATTGGTTCAAAACAGAACAATCTATATCCATTGTTTTGCCCAACACAAACACATTTTGAAAAGAAATAATATTTAAACAAATAATGAAATTTCTCCACCTTAGCACCATGGCCACATCTTACATTACATTTTTCTCAATTTACAACACACATAAAATTCAAATGACCCAATTTGTTCAATGTATTTTCATTGTATTCCAATATGTTTGTGCATTATACACCATGAAACCCTTGAAATTGGGTTTGACATCGGTGTGTTGGAACATAACATCATTCAACTTCAACCACAACACACATCAAACATCCATGTCCTCCAATTTCATGTCACAAATGGCAATGATTAGGACTTTGTGATAGGTTGCATCATACACATGGCATGCCATGATTGTCCAACCTTCAACACACTTGACATGATCAAACATAATCCAAGCATCTTGCAAATCATTGCCAGACTACATGTGCATCAACAAGTCCACCCCACTTGCAACTTCATCAATATATTAAGAATGAAATATTTTATTTTCTTCATTCTTGTTGTTGATTTTAATTCAATCTTCCTACATTTTAATGTAGTTTTACATTGATTGAAATAATTTGAAGTTATTTTTTTTTTGTTTTGTTTTTATTGTTGTTGCTTTCTATTCATATTTGGTATAATTCTGTATTATTGGTAGAAAAACAGAACTTGACAACTAAATCCATAATAAAAACTCTTCTTCTCCTTTAGACAAAACTCAAAATCTTCACAATAATCATCTTTTCTCTCTTTCATGTGGTATGTTTTCATATATATATTATCATATCAAAAATAATTCAAAATTCAAATGTCTAACCAATAAAAATATAATTGATACTTGACCAATATAATTGATGAAGATAAAAAATGAAAAGTCTTTATCAATGATTAAAAGGAAAATAAGGTATGAAACAATAAGCTATAAGGAAATGGTGATTAACACAACATTTTAAATAGAAAAACCTTTTGTTTAAAAGACTACCCAAGAAAACAACTACCTTGGATGTGATTTTAAGGGTTCTTAAACTTAAGTAGAAATATGTTATTGATATAACCTTTAACATTAAAGAAAATATTGTCATATGTAAACACATTATTTGCGACTACATGTGATTATTTGTGATTAGCAATTAGCTTTGATCATTTTTCCAACTATTCATCATGTTTGATCATGTTTGCAACAACATTACAATTAGTTTGCAAATATTGTGGCTTTCATCTTTCCATGTGAAGAATTTTTTGTTTTGTTTTCATTCAAACTAGACCATGTATGTCCCATTAAATGCAAATGTGACCAAATGAATTATAACCCTATTGGTATACAAATGTATATTTTGCATACTCTAAAGGGTAGTTCAGTTACACTAAGTTGCACAAATGTATAATTATTCAATTTTATATAATATGTGTGTTAATGTTACATACACTCCAGATTTATAACATTTTAACATGTATAAATCATAACACCATGTGTATGTTGGGAATTTTTGAAAAACATCTTAGGTATATATGGACTTCATGAAGGCCATACTAATATGAATGTATCCAAGGTTAATTACACCTATTCAAATTATCATTTTTGACAAAAACATAAATTAATATTATGATTAAATATTTATTATTATACTTAATAGGATATATAACAAGTGAAAAGAAATAAGAATAATGATACTAAAATAATTAATATTTTCAATATTTATTTTTTATTACCGGCTTATTGATTATAATAAAATAATTTTCATATTTTCATATTTTTAATTGATTACTATTAAAGGAATACTATGCATCATGAAACATTAATTACTATTACATATTGTGTATTACAATTGACAAAAGTTATAAAAAATATATAATAATAATATATTATCTAGCCTAGGTTAGCTACTACATACGAAAATAATTTCAAATAATAATTTTATTAATATTTTCATTTTTTATTGTCTTTAATTATTACTTTAATTATCATTATAAATATTGTAAATAATTAATATGAAAATAACATTCATAAATTATTTATTTATATTTTATTTATTTAAAAAAAATTCATATATTTAATAATATTCTAAACAAGTGAAATAATTTTAAAAATCAAAAGAACCAATTCCTACCTTAGGTTGGCTATTCATTACCATAACAATTTAATAAATATTTTTAGTCTTCATTTTTTAAATTTTTAATTAATTATTATTATAATCATTAGCACAAATATCATATTTACACGAATTTTCATTTCATTATTATAGTAAGTATTAGTCATGGAATGTTTTAATACCAAACTGATGGATATTATATTCCTATGAATATTTTCAATTTTCAATTTTACATTACAATAATTACTACAATCATTACTACAAACATTCCAATTAAATGATATGATAATTATATTATTGCATTCATTGTTATAAAAAGACCATTTTTCCTACAAAAAATTACTTTAATCATTTTAATTTTGTTATTACTGTACTTGTCTTTATCAAATATTGAGCATTATGAATAACATGATTCAAAATAATAATAATAATAACAAAATAATAACAAAACAAGTAACTTTGGTTAACTAAAAGTGACAATAATAATTTAATATATTTTCTATTATTATTTTCATCATTTATCTTTTATATTACAACCCTATAATAAATACTGCAATCATTCATATACATATTACATCTAATTATTATTTAAAATTTTGTTAAAATTATTACAATAATTATTATCAAAAGATTTTTATTCACAATGAAAATATTATCTTTATTTTCATTAAATATTGAATGTTGTGGTTAATAATAATGAGCTAATAAAAGTGAAATAATAATAACAAAACAAAATAAATTTCCTAATTTAGCTACTAATTATAATAATAATTTAACTATAGTTTCATTATTTTATTATTATATTTATATTTTTAATCGATAAAATTATTAGTATGGTTAGTATAAATTTTAAATTGATTTACATAATTTTATTACATTATGAAAAATTAATAACTAAATTAAATTAGCTACTAGTTAAAATATTATCATTAATATTGCTTTTGTATTACATTAAATATTTATCATATTTATAGTATAATAACTACCATAAATTTAATTAACATTGGAATATAATATTAATATATTAATTATTATTAAAAGACAATTGTAGCTTTTGAAATTATTATTTTTAAAATTATCATTATCATAAACTATTTATTATTATAATTCATAATATTTATAACAAGGAAGATAATTATAATAAAATTATTAATAAAATACCTAACCCAAGATATTAGTCAAATTTAATAATAATAATAATAATATAAACCTAATATATTATCTACAATAATTAATTATAGCTAATAGGTAAACTAAGTTAGTAGAACATAAGTATCAAAATGTAATTGCAAATAAGTTGTGATTAATTTGGTGATACTTGCAACTAAAATGTTTAGGATATATATTTTGTCTTTCATTCTTGTAATGTGGAGAACAGAAATAAGTGCACTAGCATTACTCAAAATGCAAATGGTCTTTAAAGGATGAACCAATGAAAAAAGTTCAACTTTAAAAATTAAACCCAAAATAAAAATGGATTGTCTTAAGCTTACCTTATTAGTTTAGGCTACACCTAACTTACCTACTTCTTTAGCCTATCTATCTACCTAGGAAGGTATTTAGCCAATGTAAATCCTACCTACCTATTTAAGTAAATATCTTACCTAAATAGAACCTACCCACCTAAATAAATATATAACCTAAGTGGAACCTACATACCTACCTACCTAAATATTGATTTAAGTTTATTTTTGTCAAATTTAAATTAATATGCCACATGTCCAATTTTAATTATGCCACATGTCACAATCTAAAACCATCCAAACATATGAATTGATTGTATTATGTTATTTTTAAATTATAAAAAAACATATTTAAAAAAATTAAAAGTTGGGACACATGGCATCACATCATTTTTTTTCATTGTTCACCAAAATAATCACATATTAATCACATGGGACAATACATATACAGCTAGTCAAAGGATGAAAGCATATATCATTGACTTGTTTCATTCAAAATGCATTATCATTTGCAAATAATGTCGCATACAATTCAAAATTTTAGAACCATGGAAATTTTAGTTGTAATTATCACCTATGACTAAAAATTATTTGCAAAGACCAAAAACAAATTTCAACTTTTCTTCTAGTGTAGTCCCAAGGCTATGCTTGAAAAATGCAATCAAATTTCAAATGTTTGAAGTGTTCAAAGGAATGAATTTATCCACAACCTTGTGGAATTTATCACCTTCCAAATGTTCAACTAGACCATCCCCACCCTCAGTGAATAGGTGTTGAACGAAATACATTTTGTTAGTGGACAAAAGCAATTACAAAGTTCTTGGCATTAGGTGTCTGAAAAACTTCACCTTGGGCCAATGCCTTGATCTCGTGTAGGGAACCCCTTTCCATGCCAATTGCAACAAGGTGGCCTTGGTTGGTGAAGAGTATGGTTGCCTTTGACATGGTTTCTTGTTTGTAATGACATCATACATTCAACATTTATAGCTTTGCACACAAAATGGGTGAAACAACACAATACTTGCAAGCAATTGTGCAAACTCTAATTGTAGGATGAAATTACCTTCTAGTGGCAATTGAGCCAAATCACCCATCCATGCAACTTCATTGTGAACACATTCACACACAAAGTGTTTGTAAATATCATTTCGATAACACAAGTGCCCCAACCACCAAATGGTATTGAAGCCAAGCCCAAAACTATGTATAATGTTTGTCATCTTCACTTTGCTCCAAGCGTGACCATCAAACCTCCTATCAATTCTTTATATCTATTTTGAATGCCTAGCCGGGAGTTGAATCAAGCGGAGTTCAAAGTGGACATCGCCATAAAATCTTGTGGGAATGACATTTTTTCAAATTTGATGTTGAAATAATTCAAGGGCTTTAACTAGGCAAATGTTTGAGTTATCTAAAGCACAATTATGAAGTAATCCAAAACATTCACCATAATGAATAGCCTAATAACCAATGGTTCCACCTAGTATTCACTCTGTTTTTATGATATGGAAAGAATAATGCAAAGGACACATGAAAGTCTTAGATTGGATATACAACATTTGAAAACCAATTTCATCAAAAAAGTTGAACAAATCAATCACTTGATGTTAAATGAATTCCATTTTTATAAAAACAAATTAAAAGGAATTATGAATTCTATTTGAAATTATTTTTAAGAATACTTATGATATCTAATTACTAATTATTGACTGGAAAAAGGAATATATATTTCTTCAATTTATTAAATTTTAATTTAAATTAAATTTTAATTTCATTTTTTAGAATGCCATTTTGAGTTCACTTAGTGCCAAATGGGCTCATTTTTTATCTAAAATAATTTCATAAATAATAATGAGCTCTATTTCCTAATTATTGACTAAAACATATATTTATTTTTTAATATTTATTTTTTTATAAAATGATTTATAATTAGATTAAATTTCATATCAAAACATTTCATCCTATTTATATGTGCATCATTTGTGTTCTAAATGCATGACATTCATGTGCAAAACGTATGAACTTATGAAAAAATGATTTTCACACGATTTCCATTACCAAATTGTGGGATAAAAAGTTTGTGATGACATATATTATCTAGCTCCAAAAAAATGCACCATATCAAATTCCAAATGTAGCCTCTATCCACTGGGTCAAACACAAATAATCATGGGCATGTTCAACAAGATCAATGAAAAAGTTGAAATGCTTAAATAAGAACATTTTTTCTAGTTCACAATATATTTCTTGCAAGCCAAATTGATAAAGCTTGACAACATAAATAACGTCACAAATGAAATAATCTGTGTTTGTCCAAACTTGGATAAGGCTTGCATAGCCTCCAATAAGGGTAACACACATGGAAAACTTAAACAAATCTCTTGATTAAAAAAAGTTCGAAATTTGCCTTTGCAATGTTAATGATGGTGTTATCAATAGCCATCGATACAACCTGAGGCTTATATTTAACCAAGACCTTATGTATGGTGATAACATAAAGATCCAATGAAACTTGATATTCTTCAAATTTTTATTGCCTTTACTTTCCAAAATTTTAACAAGTTTGTTGGCCTCAAGATGTTGCTTGGGATTATGAGCAAAATAATTATGCATGGAGGCAAGAAAAAATTCAACTTTGAAAATGAAAATCAGCCCATTCAAAGTCTAAACAAGTAGGTTAGTGTGGTGAACCTTGTAGTGGTCACCATTCACATATGGAATATGTTTCTACATTAGTTGAGTGATGTCACCACTATTCATATCATGGAAAATTGTAATTCCATCTATATTGAAACAAACCAATTTACTAGCAATGTTGGTTTTGCTCAGCCTCCCATATTAAATTAAGCTTTTGATTATCAAGGATGTCAAATTATTGGTAGTACTTCCATCAACCAATCTCTATAGGTTCAGTAAAATAGGGAATCACTTCCAATCATTTGTCACATATGCATGCATGTACAACCAACTATGGTTGTTAATGGTGGTCAATTCATTGCAAGTCACTAAGATGAATAATGATTTTTGCAAAGTAACCTTTGTGGCATGGATAATAACATCCTACATTGTTTTGCCATATTCCACCTTGTTGAGTTAGACCATTGTTTCCGTGAACATGTTTTCAACGTTGAAAAAATATAAAAGAGACTTGAAAACTTGTAAATTATTTGTCAAAAATCAGCTTGCTATAAAATATTCCAAATTGTAACAACCTAAATATATATTTTCTTCCTTCTACCTTGCCACCATTTTGAAGTTGATCAAGCACTGTGTCATGTCCTATGGAAGTAATTAGCTTTTCATTTTTCACATGTCTATTAGAAGGACAAGAATAAAATTAATCAACAATAAAAGTAGGTTTAACAAAAGTGTGTTTCCACAAACTATAATGTTTTACTAATGAGTCCAATTTTGGCTCTTTAAGCCTTTCCTTGCTTTCAACAATAAAACATGTTTTGCATCTAACCATTCTCATTTGACAGACATAGGTTTTGCCCAACAAGAGCAAGTAGCCTAATGTTCTTGAAGAACTAAATTCAAGTCCCATTCACTACATCTAATTTTAGCTCCTTCAAGATCTATGGCAACAATAAGTTTGAATGAGACTTCTAAGTATTATTTTCCCTTTAATAAACAATAGGGTGGAAACATCAATAGAACTTTTGGAGTTGTGGGTATTTCAGATGTCAATGCACCCCTAATGTTGGAATCTACAACATATGCCTTAGTAGTAGAAAATTCAATAACAATAAATGATTCAAGGGCAACAATCAATTCAAGAGCAACAACTAACCTAAGAACAATAGATGACTTAGGAAGAATAATCAACTCATGAAGAGTAATTAGCTGACGAACAAACTCAATTGTAGAGAAAAAAGAAAATCAAAATTTTAAGTTGGTTGGAGGTATTAATGACACCATTATAGATGCACAAACACAATAATGCAAAGAAATGTGATAAACTTCTAAACTTTTTGATGTCTATTCGGCAAAAAACACACAAGTTTGAAAACCTTTAACCAAGACACACAAAATCAAAATACATAGATTTCATAAGGCCTCTTCACACAACTTTGATTTGTAGATTAAGGCATTTCTCACATAGATCTCAACACATAAACATCAAATTGATCTGCACAATAGTGCTTACTTGGATGAAATTGGAAAAAAAAAAAATTGATTAAGGTTTTCACAAATGTAAACATTAAAAAACCATTAATGCACAAACATGAAGTTCAACTAGGGCTTTTCTCACAGACTCAAGTTCAAAATCTAAAATATTACAAACACAAAATGAAAACAAAAAAACTTGACAAACGCAAAACAAAAAATTTTATGAACATCATATATAAGCAAGAAAGCTTCAAAGAAAGATGCAATGTGCACCTTGAGTCAAACGACTCCATTGACCTCTAATTTCTCCATTGTGCATCATAACATTGCCAAATGTTGACATTCAAGACCCCCTACCCCCCCCTTTTTGAGCAAAGTACCAAGTTGTGCACAACAAATAAACAGAAAAAACACATTGTAGGTTATAGTAGATCAAATGTAAGCAAGTGGATCTTGTTCTTTATGTTTGCTAGTGTAGATTTTAATCACTTTGTTTCTTGGTCTAATCTTAGTCCTACATTAATTTACAAGTACAACCAAAATCTCATCATACTACAAGAGCTATCACAAAAGATATCTTTTAAATGATCTAGAAATCCCAGCTTTCAATGTTGGTGATGATGGCATCCTCCTATAATATAATAAAGTGGAAAGGCAAAGGATACTAACAGGCTAGAAAGGAAGTGGCATCCAAGGGTTTGGAGCAATTGATGGAGGTGGTGTAATGAGATGATCGTAAATCTATTGGATGGCTAATGGCCCACCCCACACCTTCAATTTTTTGCAATTTTAGCCAAAGCTAGATTTCAATAAAGGCTTTCACCATGGCTTTTCTTTTCCTGCCAACATGCAAAATTTTTCCCCAAAAAAAAACATTGGTGTGCACTATTATTTATTTTCTTTTAAATACTTACAATATGTGCATAATGAATGTATAATAATAATTGTATAATATTTACATGTATTTTTCAATATTTTCCATTGGATGGAAAACATCTCATAAATTGTGGAAGGAAGGAGGTTGTGAAGTACCTATTAGTGTTGGGCAGGTAGTTTGGTAGGTAAGAACCTTGTTATGGTTCTGATTAATTAAACCAAAACAAATTTAGGTTTGGTTTTTGGAATTAGGGTTGGAAACAAAACTGGGCTTGTGAGCCATGGATTATAGCTCAACAATTAGTTAAGCTTTAGTTCCGTAATTTTCCTTAGTACTAATGATTTGAATGCTTATAAACCTCCAAGTAGTGATTATTAATAGTTGAATTAGCTTTTTTGATATTTCTAGGCATATAGTACTTATTTATTTCAGTTGATATAACGCTTAATTAGTTAAACACCTAGTAAACCTTTTAAAGTACATTATCCCTTTTATGTTGTAGAGAAGGGAAAGGGGATGTAAAATTAGATGTGATTTATTGATATATAGGGAATACAAGCCCATAATTAACAATAGCAATTTGCCATGACAAGGTTAAGTTAGTCTGTAGAAGAATCTTCAAGCA
>Ga0116229_10010188_pt1 | contig 14158 bp, 10 predicted proteins | sample S1TSphgellanicum_3_FD_87313 | JGI IMG/M metagenome (GOLD analysis project Ga0116229, IMG submission 87313) | Host-associated microbial communities from peat moss isolated from Minnesota, USA - S1T2_Fc - Sphagnum magellanicum MG | ecosystem: Host-associated > Plants > Peat moss > Unclassified...
CGCCCTGTTCGTCGCGGCCGCCGGGGCCGGACCCGCGCAGGCGCGCGAGGCGCTGGCAGCCGAACTCCGGGCGGCCTTCCCCGCGACGCCGGCAGTGACGGTCGAAGACGACACGCGCGTTGCTTTGCGTGCGACGCTCCCCGCCGGTCCGGGCGTCGTGCTCGTGGCGGGAACGGGAAGCGTCGCGTACGCGGAGCACGGCGAGCGTCGCGCGCGCGTCGGTGGCGCGGGCTATCTGCTCGGCGACGAGGGGTCCGCGTTCGCGATCGGCTTCGCGGCCGTGCGCGCGCTCGCGCGCGCCTACGACGGTCGCGGCCCGCAGGACGAGACGACGGCACTCGCGGCGCGTGCGCTCGGCGCGCCCGATCGCGATGCGCTGCTCGCGGCCGTCTACGGTGCGCCGCTCGACGTCGCGCGCATCGCCGGGCTCGCGCCCGCCATCGTGGCGTTCGCGGGCAAGGGCAATCGCGTGAGCACGAAGATCGTGCAGACGGCGGCGCAAGATCTCGGCGAACTCGTCAAGGCCGCGGTGCGCGACGTCGGGCTCGCCGATACGTCGCCCACCATCGTGTTTGCGGGCGGCTTGCTGCGCGAAAACTCGCTGCTATCGTTCTTGCTCGAAACGCGCGTCGTCAACGACGTTCCGGGCTGCGCGATCCTGCGCGGGCGCGACGAACCGGCGCGGGCCGCGCTGCGCTTCGCCGAAGCGTCGGCATCGTGAACGCGCGCGCATCCGATTCCGGCGAGTCCTTGCCCGTGACCGAAACCGTCAATGCGGAGACCCGCGGACTCGATACGCTCGATACGGATGAGCTCGTCGCGTTGCTCGCGCGGGAGCAGAGCGCGGCCGCGGCGGCCGTGGCGCGCGCGACGCCGGCCAAGTCACATCGAACTTCGACGCCGGAACGCGCACGAAACGCCTGCGGTCTACTTAGCGGCGGTTTGGCGCGAAGCACGTCTCGCTCGCTTCAGTGCTTCGACATCTTTCGCGAGGGCGGCGAGAAGCGGTGCGTCCTGCGCGGTAAGGGCTTCGTACCGCGCGAGACGGTTCCGCAGCGTCGCATTTGCAGCATGGAGCCCGGCGTTTTTCGCGTGGAGCGCTTTGATCGCCGCGAGCGCAACGCCGTCTTCGTCGATCGATGTGATGTGGCGATCGTCCGTGCCGAGGCCGAAGGCGGCGTAGAAGTCCTGCGCCATCGGGCCGATGTGCCGCACGCCGTGCTCGGACTTGTATTGCCACGACGAAACGGGCAACGTTGCGACCCGCGACAGAATCGACGCGTCGTCGAGCGGAACGATATCCGTTTTGGCGTTGCGGTCGCTGAGGTTCGCCCAGGCTCCGGAACCCGCCGTCAACTGGACGCCGCTGGTGGCTGCCTCGTTCGAGTAGAAAACCGTCCCACCGGAAGCGCCTACCACAAACTGGTTGGGCGCTTGGTCATCGACGGTATAGGTCGTCCCCACATCATCGCCCCAGACGAAGCTGCCGCTGTGAAAGGCGAAGGCATTCTCGCCGGCGGCGAAGCTCGCGTTGCCGCTCGCTTGAGCTGCCGCGCCGCCGGGCATCATCGAATAGGAGCCTGTCGCCCCGGAATAGTAACCGGAACCAGCCGATGCGTATTGCCCGTTAGCGAGCATATGGAGGCCCCCGGCTAGCACCGACCACGCTGCCGGTGCGGCGATACTATTGTTTTCGCCCGCGCCGATGAAGCTACTCGCCGCTTTCGTCGTGTTCGAGTCGCCCGCTCCGATGACCGAGTCTCTGCCTGCAGCCAGGTTCCCGTTGTTTGAGCCCGCCGTCCCGCCCGCGCCGACGAAGGAACCCTCGCCACTTGCGGTGTTCGCGTTGCCCGATCCAACGAACGCGTCTTGGCCGGAAGCGAGGTTGAAGCCGCCGGCCCCGGCGAACGCTGCGACCCCGGTGACGCCATCGCCGTAACCGGCGGCAATGCCCGAATAGCTCGCCGTGACGGTGCCGCCGGTACCACCGCCGATAAACGCTTGCTGCGCTCTCACCGTGTTATTGTCGCCGGCGCCGATGAACGAGTCGGCCGCCGATATCGTGTTGTGGGCGCCGCCGCTGAGGTCGGCCGAACCACCGCCGCCGATGAACGAGCCCGTGCCGCTACTCGTGATCGCATTGAGGTCGCCCGCGCCGATGAACGAGTCGATCCCGTCCGCGGTGTTTCCACCCCCGGCCGCCGAGCCGTTTTGCTGCAAGTATTCGTAGCCACCGGCTCCAACGAAGGAGCCTGGGGCTTCGGCCGTGCCGTAAATGCCCGCGCCGACGAAGGAGGCCTCAGCGGCAGCTTCATTCGAGGAACCCGCGCCGGCGAAGGCGCTAAAGCCGGTAACGACGTTCGCGCCGCCCGCGCCGATAAACGAAAGGAGCGCGTTGCCGTTGCTTGCGATCACATTAACCACACCCGCTCCGATCGCGGACGTGCCGTCGCAGACCTTGTTTTCCAACCCGCCCAGTACGGCGGTGTAGATGCCGCCGGCGATGTTCAATCCTGCGGGTATGCCGAGAAAGTAGTGACCGGCGGTACCATAGTCGGACGAGCACGACGTCGGTGTCACGATATAGTGACCGCGGAAGACGGGGGCCGGCGGATTCGCATTCGCCGGGATCGACGAAGCGGTGAGCAGCAAGCCCAGGGCGGCGATCCCGGCTCCGAGCGAGCCGAACGGTCGTTGAGCGTTAGTCATGATTGGTTCTCCTTAACGACGCTTCAGCGCCGCGACATCTTTCGCGAGGGCTGCGAGGAGTGGAGCGTCGTGAGCATGCACGGCTTCGTCACGCGCGAGACGCTGCCGAAGCGTCGCATTCTCTGCCTGGAGTCCGGCGTTTTCCGCGTTGAGCGCCTTGATCGCGGCGAGCGCAACGCCGTCTTCGTCGATGCTCGTGATGTGACGGTCGTCCGTGCCGACGCCGAAGGCGGCATAGAAGTCTTGAGCCATCGGGCCGACGTGCCGCACGCCCCGCTCGGACTTGTACTGCCACGACGAGACGGGCAACCTCACCACGCTCGCCAGAATCGACGCGTCGTCGAGCGGAACGATTTCCGTCTTGGCGTTGCGGTCGCTGAGGTTGGCCCAGGCACCGGAACCCGCCGTCAACTGGACGCCGCTGGTGCCTGCCTCGTTCGAGTAAAACACCGTTCCACCCGAAGCGCGTACCACGAACTGGTCGGCGGCTTTGTCCTTGACAACGCCCGAACCGGGCACGTAGTCGCTCCACACGAAGCTGCCGTTGTGCGCGGCCTCGGCGCGGTACCCGGCGGCGAAGCTCGCCGCGCCGATCGCTTGATTTTCCGCGCCGCCGGGTACCGTCGAATACGAGCCTGTCGCCGAGTTTTCAAAGCCGCCGCCGAGCGAGGCGTACTCGCCGCTCACCGTATTCTTGAAGCCCCCGGCCAGCACCGACCACGCTGCCGGCGCCGTGATGCTGTTATTCGAGCCCCCGCCGATGAAGCTGCTCGCCGCTTTCGTGGTGTTCGAGTCGCCCGCTCCGATGAATGAGTCTTGGCCTGAGGCCTGGTTAGCGCTCGACGTCCCGCCCGCGCCGACGAACGAACCCTCGCCACTTGCCGTATTCCCTTCTCCCGATCCAACGAACGCGTCTTGGCCGGAGACGGTGTTGAACGCGCCGGCGCCGGCGAATGATGCTACCCCGGAAACGGTATCATTGTAACCGGCGGCAATGCCCGAGTAGCTGCCGCTGATGGTGCCGGCGGTACCGCCGCCTACGAACCCTTCCTGCGCACTCACGCTGTTATTATCGCCGGCGCCGATGAACGAGTCCGCAGCTGAAATCGCATTGCGGGCACCGCCGCTGAGGGTGACCGAGCCACCGCCGCCGATGAAGGAGCCCGTGCCCTTGCTCGTGATCGAGTTGCGGTCGCCCGCGCCGATGAACGAGTCGGTCCCGTCCGCGATGTTTCCACCCCCGGCCGCCGAGCCTTTTTGCTGGAGGTATTCGTAGCCGCCCGCCCCGACGAAGGAACCCGGGGCTTCCGCCGTGCCGTAAATGCCCGCGCCGACGAAAGCGGCTTGAGCTGCCGCCTCGTTCGATGATCCCGCGCCGACGAATGCGCTAAAGCCGGTAACGGCGTTATCGCCGCCCGCGCCGATGAACGAATTGAGCGCGTTGCCGTTGCCTGCGATCACGTTGGATTCGCCCCCTCCGATAGCGGACGCGCTGTCACAGGCCTCGTTGCCCAGGCCACCCAGTACGGCGGTGTAGTTGCCGCCGGCGATACTCAATCCTGAGGTCACGCCTAGGAAGTAGTGACCGGCGGTACCATAGTCGGACGAGCACGTGGTCGGGGTTACGATGTATTTTCCGCCGAGTCGCGACCATAAACGGGGAGCGACGACCGGGCGCGCCGCGGACGCCCCAAAGCTGCGAAAGGCGGGGGCCGGCGGATTCGCGTTCGTCCGCGTCGACGACGCGGTGAGCACCAAGCTGAGGGCTGCGAACCCGGCTCCAAGCGAGCCGAGCCGTCGTTGAGGATGAGCCATGATGGGTCTCCTTACTTATTGACAAGACGGGCTTGTGCGTTGAGACGCGCCGATCGCGGCGGCAACGAGCGGGCCCGTGCTCCGGTCGCCTGTCTCAGGCTAGTGGGGGAGGCGTCCCAAAGGCGTCCCGAATACCACGACCCAGTAGGGCGCGGCGATCGTAAAGCGAGTCAATCCGCTGTGGCATCGCGATCACACGTAGCCGACGCGAGAACTTCGCGGGCGCTCGTCCATGCCTCTGCCCCACTGGGCGGGGAGAGCGGAGCCGCTTGCGCGGAGTAAGGAACAGCATGGACGAGAGTGAGATCCGTGAGGCGCTCAATCGCCACTGGGCTGCCTCCGATGCAAATGACTTCGACGCCGAGCACGACATTTACCGGGACGACGCGGTGCTCGAGTATCCACAATCGGGCGAGCTCATCAAGGGCCGGGGCCACATCCAGGCTTCACGCGTCGCGCAGCCGAGCTCGAAGCGCTTCACGGTGCGGCGTATCGTCGGCGCGGGCAACCTCTGGGTCACCGAGTTCATCCTCGCGTACGACGACCGGCCGTCCTATTCGGTGAGCATCATGGAGTTCCAGGATGGCAAGGTGGCCCGCGAGACGCAATACTTTGCCGACCCGTTCGAGCCGGGGCTTTCCCGCGCGCAATGGGTCGAGCGAACGAGATGATCTCGGCGCGTCAGTACTCGTCGCGTCGATACTCGGCTATCTTAGGGGCTGGGCACGAGTTCGACGTAACTGGAGCGGACGGGGTCCACGACGCCGTTGGGGTTTAGCGTGGGATCTCCCGTTAGCACGACGGTGGTGCCGTCGGTGCTGCCCCATGAATGATTGGCATTATAGTCGAGGTTGAGTCGCTGGCCCGTGGCGGGATTGATGTAGTCGGCGCGGTCGGAGGCGAAATTGACGACCTGATGAGCCGCATGGTCGATCGAGTTCTGACTGGCAGCGGCCTGGTCCATGGACTTTTGCGTGCTCCGCTGGAGCGCGCTGTCGAATGCTTTGGCTCGTGCCTCGCGTGCTTCGCCCTCGGCCTTGAGATTGGCCAGACTCTGCGCCGCGACGCGATTGAAATCCCGGTCAGCGGCCTGGAAGCGGGCGTTCTGGTCGGACACCATGCGGTGTAACCAGACGTTATCGGTCTTCACGGACTTGACCACGTTACCGAAGACAGGGCCGCCGAGGAACGTGTCCAGCTTGCCCGCGGGTGCGCGCGAAACGCTGACGGCGTACGTGTTGCAGGTGGTGGTCGTGTAAGCGGGTGAGCCGAACATCGCCATGGAGTGGAAGGCACTGCACGAGACGATCGCGCTCAACTCTTCGTCAACCATAGCGCCGGCCCGGTTATAACGGATACGGACTGCGGCGCCTGTGACGTAGGGATGCTGGTTGGCGTTCTGCGCACCGGACCGCATGCTCTGTATGGCCTGTTGCACCAAGGGTCCGCCGGAGGAGACTTTGATGATGTCGGCACCCGGGTGAACGCTCGGGACCATGATGTTCGCCAGGAACGAGGCGGCGTCTTTGATCGCGATGCCGGGGCAGTGGTTGCGCGCCATGATCTGCTGCATTTGAGCACCGTCCGAGAAGGACCAAGTGGCGCCGGGGAGTTCGGCCACCGCGTACAGGCCGTCGCGGTCGGAGACGGTGAACTCGATGGAGAGGAACGGGTTGCCATGGCAGCCGGAGACGCGCATGACGGTCCCGATGGAACGCCAGCCGCTGGGCACTTCTACGGAGCCCGCGGGAATGCCGTAGAAGTCGTCCTTGATGGTCATCGTGTGACCGCCTGCGAGGCCGGAAGCGGCGGAAGCCGGGCGGGACGCGCAGATCGCGAGACCGACGACGAATACCCAAAATAAAACGCGCATGCTGCTTCCTCCGAAAATCTTGCCGGACTAGCGTAACCCCTCGGCGGGAACGGCACCATGGGGGGCTACCCTACCTTTACAAAGCTCAGCGGCGCAGCCGCGCTCCGGCGCGCACACCAAAAAGGCGGGCGCCCCCTCGGGGACGCCCGCCTTCCGAATTCCGGGTCGGTGGTCGCTACGGAGCCTTGATTCCCGGTGCGACCGGCAACTGGATTAGGGACTGGTGCACCGCATCGTGCAACAGCGTCTGATGCGCCACCACGATCGTGTTCTGGGCGTAGAAGCCATCGGCCGTGTTGAGGTTTCGCGCGAACTTGGGGAAGTTCGAGGACGAAATCTCGACGCGGATCTTGTGCCCCTTGCGGAAGATCGTCGCCGTGTTGCCGACTTCCATTTGATACAGGTAGGGCCTGTTCGGGGTGATGAAGTTCGGCGGAAGCCGATCGCCGAGCCGATAGCGGGCGGCCACGACGCGGTCCATCACATTGTGGGTCAGGCCGTCGGGGTGGACGTCCACGAGCTTGACCGTGAAGTCCGTGTCTCGCGCGGAGGTTTCGGCCCAAAACGATGCGTTGACCGTACCGATCACGGGCAGATCGCTCTTGAGCGCGTCGCTCGTGAAAACGAGCACGTCATTGCGCAGTTCGACCGTCGATTGATCCTGGAACCCCGTCTTGTGCGTCAGCGTGTCGGGGGAAAGCAGGTTGCCGCCGACCGTCGGCACGGGGTTGTGCGGATCGTACGTGAACGAATCGCTCGGCGCGCTCGGCGTGCGACGACGCCACGGAATCGACTGCGCCGCCGAGAGGAACCCGTCGCCCAGGCGCGAGTTCGCGTGACCGTAGCTGCCCAGCGCGAGCGTCAGGGTCCTCGTGCCGCGGAGCGGGAAGTCGTCGGCGCCGTACCAAAATCCGGAGCCGGTTTCGCCTGAGTTCGGCGGCACCAGCACGTAGATCATCGCGTTCGGCGCTCTTTCGTAGCCGTTGTCGACGCCCTTGAGGTAGTGGTCGAAGAAGGCGAGCTGTTCGCCCGCGGGCTCCTCGTCGGCGAGGTTCGCAGCCCACGGCGTGGAGTCGTTGCCGAACGTCGGCGTCCCGCTATCGCCCGCGTGGCCGTAGGCCTGCCAGTAGAGCTTCGTGCCGGTACGCGCCGCCGCGGACCCGCCGTACCTGCGCAAGCCCTGGTAATTGCGGATCGCACCGATATTAAAGAGATCGATCGACGCGCCGCCGATCAGGGCCGGCACCCGAACCTGCGGCCAGTGCTCCTCGACGTCTTGCGAGAGCCAAAAGGAGTCGTACGTCGGATGATCGGACCAGTTATAGAAGAAATGTGCTTCCGGATAAGACGCGTACGCCGTCATCGCCGAAAGCGGTAGCGTTTCAGTGTAGGTTCCGATGTTGGCGGCGAGACTCGCCTCGAAGGCGTTGATCTCTTGTTCGATCGTGGTAACCGGCGTGCCGTTCGCGATCCCGGTGCGGAAGATGCTGTCGGGAATGAAATCCGGCGCGTAGTTCAGACCGTCGCTCCAGCGCACCACGCCCTGTTCGTAAACGGGGCTATCGTAGAAGTTCGAGCCGGCGACGTCGGGGTTGATCGCATAGAGATGCGGCGGCGTGGCGATCGCGCCCATCCACTGATCGATGCCGAGATACGAGACGCCCGTCGTGCCGACGCGTCCCGTCGACCACTTCTGCTTCGCGGCCCACTCGATCGTGTCGTACTCATCGTTGATCTCTTGCGTGAAGGGAACGAACGTACCGCCTGAGATCGAGGTGCCGCGCACTTCTTGGAACACGACGGCGTAGCCGTGTTCGGCGAATTGCGATACCGGCAGTTCGAATCCGGGCACGAAACAGCCGTGATCGGTCGGGCCGGCGTAGGGGCTGCGCTCCACGATCACGGGATAGCGCCCGGACTTCACCGGTAAGTAGACGTCGGTCGCGAGCAGCGTTTTGTCGCGCATGGCGACCGCGGTGGACGTGCACGTGACGCCGGGTGGGGGGCCCGTCGGCGCCGGTGCCGGCGTCGCCCAATTGGACGGGCCGAGCGTTCTATGCAGCGACCACGAGGGCACGCCGGCCTGTGCGACCGCGAGCGTCGACAGCACGAACGCCGCCGCCAATGGCCCGCTAACGGATCGAAACATCATGCAAAAAGCCTTCTCCTCGAGCGAGGGAACACAACGCGTTCGAACACCTCGTCGGTCCTCGAAGCTCGCATGGCTTTCGGGCTGGATAGAGAGTTCCTTCTTCAACGACAGAGCGATCTGGAGATTAATTTCTGGACTAGTCGAATTGCTGTGCGGTCTAGCTCGACGAGCCCGTTGCGCACGTTTAGCGGGCACCCGCATTCGGGGGTGGTCGCACCGTGAAGGTACTTTAGGACCTTACGGCCAGGGAAACGTTGGGTTCCAATCGGCGCCGAAGCCGGTCTCGACGAATAGGAATGACGTGCCGTTCGGGTCGGTCAGCGTGATGCCGTGGTATTGCAGCAAATCGTGCGGGCACAGGAGAAACAGCGACACGAGCCCGCCGCCCGGCGAGACCTTCGGGACGCCCGCGACGCACTCGCTCTTCGCGCCCCGGCTCAGGTCCGTCTCCACCTTGCCGGGCACGTACGGCTCGCTCGAAAACTTGTACAGATGGCGGACTTGCACGCTGGGAAATCCGGGGACGGTGAGCGGAAAGCCGCGCGACGAATAGATCGTCTTTCCATCGGGACTGATTCCGGGATCGGCGTCGCCGGTCGGCTGAGAGAAGCCGGGCGGCGTGCAATACGGACCGCCGTCGGTGATGCGGGTGCGACCGGAGCCGTTCGGGCGGATGCGATCGATCCGCACCTTGAAGCACTGCCCGACATTCTGCGCGACGACGAAGTAGATCCAATTATCACGACTCCACAGGATATCGTGCCAGACCAGATCGTCCGGTGCGCCGCTCGGCCTTCCGACGAGCGTTCGATGCGACCCGCTCGCGTCCATCATCCAGATCGCGTTGCCCGATTGCGTGCCGTAAGCGATCCGCGTACCGTCGGGTGACCACGCGGCTTGAAACTCCGCGCCGCCTGAAGTCAAGCGCGTCTCGCGACGCGTCGCCAAGTCGTAGACCACGATCACCGAAATCGCGTTCGGGTCGCCGTAGCTGCCTTTGAGATACTTGGTGTACAGCACACGACGGCCATCGGGCGAGAAATGGGGCAGAAACCGCGGGTGTCCGTCGTCGGTCAAGCGTCGCACGTCGCGCCCGCCGAGATCGGAGGAAAACAGGTCCTGGGTCCCGTTCGGACCCGGTATGTTCGGGCCGGTGAACACGAAACGCGGAAGCGCTCGTATCGGGCCGCCAAAGTCAGGGGCGGGCGCTGCAAGCGACGCAGTGGACGCACCCAACAGCGCGCACAGGAACGCAATCGATCGTGAGGGGGCGCTTCGGCCGGCTCCAACTTTCATATTCCGCGACCTCCGGCACGATCGATCGATCGTGCGGGCTCAAAGCGAACTAACCGGTAGACGGTGATGCGATGTCCGCTGGAGGCACCGCCGGTAAAATTCGACGAGCTGCGAAGCTGCATCCGAAGGGCCTGCCGCCAACGTCCTTAGTGCATGCGAGGTGAGCTAAGATGGAACTGATTGCAATTCTGACGGCGCTGACGATACTCGGCGTGCTCGCCATCGCGAGCTCTCAGCGAACCGCTTCGGACGTCGAGCGCACGATTCGGGAAGCGATCGAACGCGGCGTACTGACCGATGCGTCGCTCATTCCCGAGCTTCGAGAGCCCGCAGGGTTGAACGACATCGAACGGCTCAACCTCATGGGAATGATGACGCTCTTCGGGAGCGCGGGCATCGTGCTGGTTGCGTTTCTGCTGATCGTCGCCGTACATGGGGCGCCGGTTCCTCTATTCGCAATCGCCATTTTTGCCGCGACGCTGGGTGTGGGCCTGATCGCGTGCGGGCAATGGTTGAAGCGAACGCGCCGTCAGGCGTAGCGGTGGCACTGGAGGATGCCGATGCGCAGAGGCGCGCGGTTCTCCTCGCGACCAGCGGCGACGTCGCCGCCTTCGAACAGCTCGTCCGGCTCCATCGCTCCTACGTCGAAACGTTGATCCGGCGCGCCTGCGGAAACGCCGCGCAGGCGGAAGACCTTACGCAAGTCGCCTTCATCAAGGCGTGGCAGAGCCTCCACCTCCTGCGCGACAGCGGCGCCTTTCGTCCGTGGTTGCGGCGGATCGCCCTGAACGTCGTCGTCGATGCCGTCCGGCGCGGCGCGCGCGAGACCGCGACGATCACGGAGGACGGTGCCGATCCCGCCTCGGACCCGCTCGAGGACGAGATCGTCGCTCGCATGGATATCGAGCGAGCGTTGGCGCGCTTGTCATTTGGTCAGCGCGCATGCGTCGTGCTCGCCTATGGCGAAAAGATGAGCCACCCGGAAATCGCAGCTGTGCTCCAGATGCCGATCGGAACGGTCAAGTCACACATCGCGCGCGGCTTGGCGACGCTTCGCGGGCTCTTGCACAATCGGGAAGGCCGCCGTGAACGAACTTGAAATCGAATTGTCGCGGGCCTTGGCGGAGCCGGACGCCGGCGACGACACCGACATCGCCGGCCGCGTGCGAGCGAGTCTCGAGCGCCGGGTGGGCGCGCGACGGAACCTCGCATTCGCCGGCGCGGGAGCCGTGCTCGTCGCGGCGGCGGCAGCATCGGGTCTGATCTGGAAGCTCGGCGAGAGGGCCCTGACCGGTTGGGACACGGGCCACGGAACGGGCATGCTCCTCTTGCTCCCTCTCCTTGCGATGGTCGGGTTACTCGGACTGGCGGCCTATTCCGTCGCGAGCCTGATCCTGCGACCGAAGCGCTGATAGACGCTCGATCAAAGGCCGGCATGCGCAGGAAGCCTCGATTCATCGAAAGTATAACGGTGCGCGCTGTAGTTATGGAAACACGAGTTACACGTATTTCATCGGCGTAACACCGACACTTCACTCCATGAAGAAAAGAGCCGCTCCTGTGCTGAAGTTTCGCAAGATCTTGGGGCTTACCACGGCGACGCTCCTGGTCACGGCCACCGCTGGATCAGCCCTCCCGCAAGGCAGCACTGCGCGACCCGGAGTCGCGGCGAGAGATTTAGGGCCCGCCAATCCGGCTCAAGCGATCTCGGTGACCGTTCACCTCAAGCTTCCGAATCAAGCGCTCTTCACTAAGACGGTCGATGCCCTGTACGATCGCCATTCGCCGACCTTTCACCATTGGCTCACCGACGCGCAACTGCGACAATTCGGACCGCCGGCCGCGCAGTTGGCCGCGGTCCGCGCCGAACTCGAACGAAATGGTATGTCCGTCACTTCGATCGCGAACGACGGCTTTTCAATCCAGGCTCGAGGGACGATCGCGGCGGCTCAACGGACCTTTCACACCGATATCCATCAATTCGTTCGCAACGGCAAGTCGTTCATAGCCAACACGCGTCCACCGGCCTTGAGCGGCTCGGCGGGCGGCTACGTGTCGGTCGTTTCCGGCTTGGAACGTCACACCGTCAGGCCCGCTCTGTCATTCGCAATCAACGCGGCGACGAAAAAGCCGTACGCCGGCGTGCCGGTCAGTAAGGTGACCGCTGCAGGCGGTCTCGCCTCCGTGACCACGGATACGATTTTGGGACCAAAGCAAACGTTCACGTTTAATACAAACGGTCAAGAGCCCACCGCCACCTACACCGGGCTCGTCTACGATCCCGACCCGACCTTGGTCCCCGATTATACGCCCAAGCAACTCGAGAGCATCTACGGGTTGAACGCGGCGTACGCGAGCGGTCTCGACGGGACGGGCCAGACGATCGTTCTCATCGAAGCGTACGGCTACCCGACGGCGCTTTCCGACGCGAACGCCTTCAACAGATTGGCCGGACTGCCGCTGCTGAGCGGCAGCAACTTCTCGATCGTCTATCCCGAGGGCGTACCAAATCCCGTAACCGGTATCGTGGCGGGCTGGAATGACGAAATAGCGCTCGACATCCAATGGACGCATTCGATCGCGCCGGGAGCCAAGATTCTCGTTGTCGTTACCAACGGTCAGGACGACCAAGACTTCGAGGAGTCGATGCAATACGTCGTCGATCGCAACCTCGGGTACGTCGTTTCGGATAGCTGGGAAGAGGATCTGGACTTTTTGGCAGGCCCAGCCGAACAAGAGGCATTCGAGGACGTTCTCACCGCCGCCGCCGCCAAGGGTATCTCGTTTGATTTTTCGACCGGCGACGGCGGTGACGACGGTTTAGGAACGCCCGTCGGTTCGGCCGGCGTCCCCTCCGTTTCGCCGCACGCGACGGCCGTCGGCGGAACCGCGATCGTCAACGTCCCCGGCGCATCCACGTTCGAGTCCCTCGGTTGGGGCGACGATTTCGACGAGATCGTCTCGGGGGGCGCGCCGGTCGACCCGCCAACGCAGGCTTCGTACGAACTCTTTGCCGGAGGTGGTGGCGGCGGCGAGAGCGTGTACTGGGCCAAGCCCACCTGGCAAGCATCGCTTCCGGGTAGCGGCCGTGAAACCCCTGACATCTCGGCGCTATCCGATCCGTATACCGGAGTGCCGATCGTTATCACCGATACGGCGACTGGAAAACAGTTCGTGTTTGCAGGTATCGGTGGAACGAGCTTAGGCTGCCCGATCTTCAGCGCGATTTGGGCGATTTCCGATCAGCGAGCGGGCCACGCCCTCGGCCAGGCGGCGCCGACGATCGCCGCGCTACAATCCGGCGTGACGGATGTGCTGCCGATAACGAGTGCCTTCTCCGCCTCCGTCGCCGATTCCAAACATACCGTAAAATACGACGCCGCGAACCTGTTGGCGCCGTTGGCATTCAGCCAGGTAAGCTTCCTTCCCGCGATTTATAACCTGCCGGAATATGGAGAGGCGTACCTCATCGCGTTAGGAGCCGATTCATCTTTGACCGTTGCTCGCGGCTGGGACAATGCGACCGGCTACGGAACTCCCAATGGCCTCCAATTCATCGACGCTGCCGCTTCGCAGTAAAGGCGGGTGCCGGCGGCTTCGCAGTAAAGGCGGGTGCCGGCGGAGCCGTCCTCTTTAGAAGCACGCCCGTAGCGCGAAAGCGAGGATCAGGATCGTACCGAAGATCTGAGCCGTAACGATCACCGCGCGCCGCGCTTTGCTTGCGGTTGCTGTGTCGAGCGGCACTTCGGCCCAGGACGACGACGCTGCGCCGTACAGCCCTGGCCCGTTTGCCCGGACGGTACCGTCGTCGGTCACGTGGGTTCCGGCGGCCGCGGCGATCGCGTCCGCGACTTCGTCGAGGGGCAACGTGTCCGACGACCCCAGGGTGTTGCTGAACAGGCCGATTCGCTCGCCGCCGGTCGTCACGACGGACACGGCGTCGCGCATCGAGCCGAGCCCGAGCTGCCGGAATAGCTCGCAGCGGCGTTCGACCGACTGGATTTCGGTAAGCCGCAGCCGGACCGATCGAAAGTGCGGCATCAAGAACCAGCTGTGCCCGTCGACCACCGTGGCGTCGAGCATCGCCGCGTCGAGCGTGATGCGTATGCGCAAGACCGCCACGAGCGCGAAGGTTGCGAAGACGGCGAAGCCCGTCATGACGAGTCCGCCCAGGACCACCATCCAATCACCGCTGCGGTCTGCGGCGCGATCCGACACGGGCAGGCCGAACATCATGGCCGCAATCCCGAACATGAACGCGGCCACGAATCCGATCGCGATTCGCGTCGCCAAGGCGACTCTCCAGGTTTTGC
>Ga0116229_10010190_pt1 | contig 14157 bp, 12 predicted proteins | sample S1TSphgellanicum_3_FD_87313 | JGI IMG/M metagenome (GOLD analysis project Ga0116229, IMG submission 87313) | Host-associated microbial communities from peat moss isolated from Minnesota, USA - S1T2_Fc - Sphagnum magellanicum MG | ecosystem: Host-associated > Plants > Peat moss > Unclassified...
ATCGTGGCTTTTTGACTTGCACTCGCCGTCCGCGAGCGGCCTGCGAGGGGGCCGAGTGCGAGCAGGAGCATGACGCTCAGAGCGGCGAACCGCTTTTGTCGGAGAAGCCGCATTAACTTCGAGATGTGCGACACGGTGTCTCTACCTTTCTCAACAAGGGGGTTGCTGAGAAAACACTAACGCAGGCGAGAGCAGCTCGGTACCCACAACCCCCACACCTGGTCCCACACTTGACGGAATGGGCACTTCCGCGACACCTTCGAACCCGTTGCCCTTTCTAGTGAGGATGACCGACGGCAGTGCAAGCAGCGCTCAGCGACGTTGTCCGGTCCTATCGATTGCGGGCAGGCCTTTCGCAAGAGCAACTGGCCGAGCGAGCGGGCATTAGCGCAAACGCGGTCGGAGCCATCGAACAAGGTCTTCGAAGAGCGCCGTACCGGCATACGATCGCGCAACTCGCTCGCGCGTTGAATCTCCCGGACGCTGAAGCCGCGGTCCTCGACGAAGCCGCCGAACGCTCCCGGCGCCGCGGCGGCGGATCACGGCGAACCGTTTCGGCGAAACCTCCGGACAACAACCTGCCGCGTACGACGACCAGCTTTGTCGAGCGCGCTGAAGTCGAACGGATCCAAGATCTTGCTCGCCTTCACCGTTGCGTGACGATCGTGGGCCCCGGTGGGATTGGGAAGACGCGCACGGCGGTGGAGGCTGCCGGCCGCCTCTCCCAAGCTGACGGCCGCAGCGCGTACTTCGTCGACCTGTCGTCACTTCGCGACGAGAGCAAGATCGCAGGAGAGGTGGCCGCAACGCTGGGCTGCGATTTCGCTCGAGGCGAAGACGAACGGATGTCCGCGCAACTCGTCGCCGCTTTAGCCCCCCGAAACATCGTCCTAGTTTTGGATAATTGCGAGCAAATCATCGCCGGCGTGGCACGGCTAACCGCCGAACTTCTCGCCGCTTGTCCGTCGGTTTCCGTGATGGCAACGAGCCGCGAACGCATGGGGTTGTCTGCGGAGATCGTCTTCCGCTTACCGTCATTGCGTTTGCCCGATGAGACCGTGACGACCTCAGCCGCCGCATCCACGTACCCCGCGATCGCCCTCTTTCTGCAACGCGCCCATCACGCCGGCGCTCGTCTGACGCTCGATCCGGCGCAAGTACGAACCGTTGTCGAGATCTGCAGGAAACTCGACGGTGTCCCGCTTGCAATCGAGCTCGCCGCCGCACGGCTCCCGACGATGGGTCTCCTCACCCTGCGCGATCGCTTGCGCGATGCGCTCGCGATACCGGGCTCGGTCGACCTTCCGACGCGACAGCGAACGCTGGAATTAACGATTGCGTGGAGCTTCGATCTGCTGTCACCGGAAGAGCAAGCGGTGCTTCTTCGCGTTTCGATCTTTTCCGGAAGCTTCGTTCTCGACGCCGCTGAAGCGGTCGCTTTCGATGAACAGATAGCGCGAGATGCCGTGTTCCTTATCTTGACGAGCCTCGTCGAGAAGTCGCTCGTCAACGTCGCCTTGGTTGGAGACCGAGCACACTATGCGTTGCTCGAATCGGTCCGGGCGTTCGGACAGCGCCGGCTCCACGAACAGGGCACGCACGCGAACGTCGCGCGGCTTCATGCGGCGTGGTATGCTTCTCGTGCGGACGTTGCTTACGCACTCGGCCGCGAAGCGACTTCGGAAGTCATCACCGAAATCGACAACCCACGTAGCGCTATCGAGTGGTGCCTTACTTCGGGAAACCAATCCGACGTGCAACTCGCGGCGCGCATCGCGCTCGGGACCAACTCGATTTGGGGCATCAAAGGCCGGCGGCCGGCTTTTCGGCGATACCTGATCGAGATCATCGAACGGCTCGAGGACGAAGAGGCGAACTACGTTCTGATCGGCCGGCTCTGGAAATTGCGAGTCGACACGTTCGATCAGTGCGATCGAGCCCTCATCGATGAAGCGACGCCGTACCTCGAACGCGCAGGCAATCTCGTGGCGATTGCTTCGTTGAACTCAAAGCTTGCCATGACGGAAGCGGCAGCGGGAGCTTTCGACCTGGCGAATGCGTCACAGGCGCGGGCAGCCGCATACTTTGACGCCGGCGACGAGCGGCGCAAAGGTCATTTCTATTATTACTTCGGCAACGTCGGAGCCTGGATTCTCTTCTCTCAGCGGGACTTTGCCGGCGCCCGTACGGAAATCGAGAACGTTCTCGCGGCGATGGACGAGCATGGCGCGTCTCCGGCTCAGCGGGCTGACACGTTACAGTTGCTTGCGGAAATCGAGGACGCTTCCGGCGATCCGAGCGCCGCAATTCGGATCGCGCGGCAGACACTCGATTTGTACGGAACGAGTGCTCGCTCCACGCTCATCGGTACAACGATGTCGAACCTGTGCGGCTACCTGCTCCGTAGCGGCGGCGATTTGGCTGAGGCGGAACGTTACGGCGAGCAAGCCCTCCGAACTCTAGCGGCTATCCAGCTCGAAGGCGAGCACTGGCACGCGCTTGGGGCGGCACTAAACCTTGCCGCGACAATTGCGCTCCAAGGGCGGCTGCACGTCGCCATCGTCATGCTCGGCTTCATCGAGGCCGAGTTCCGAAGAACAGACTTCAAGCTGAGCGAAACCGACCGGGCGAGCTATGAGACTCTCGTCGCCGCGGTACGGTCGAGCTTGCCTGATGCGAGCCTCGAGCGCCTTCGCGCCGAAGGCGCTCGGCTCGAATTTCATGAGGCGGTGGACGTGTTGATGCTATCGCTTCGCACGGCGTAGCGTCGCGCCGCCGCCACCTGCATAGCGGCGCTCATTACGGAACCTCGCGCCCCGAGTCCAGCGGCATCGCTCCCAGGACCGAGATGAACTCGGCTGCGTCCGCGAGGACGGAAAAATAGCGCCGTTCTTTGGTTGCGACGTCCTCGACGTAGCCCCGGCGCGAACCACCGCCTGCCCCCGGTTCGAGCCAAATTCGGATCACGAAGACGCTGGACGGCGACGGCGCGGTTCCCATGGTGCTACCGTAGCAATGCGGCGTACCCGGTTCGTCCCGGAAGACCCATTCCTGGGAGTTTGCTGGGAAGGACGGATGTGCTACCTTGTAGCCGATGCCGACTCAGCTCCAGATGCTGGGCACCCCCCGGGTGTCGATCGACGGCCGAACTGTCGCGATTCCGTGGCAACGCCGGACCCTCGACCTGCTCACGTATCTGTTTACATCGCGCGGCGCCGAGTCACGCGATGCGGTGGCTTTCGCGCTGTGGCCGGACGACGACGAGGAGGTGGCGCGCGCGCATTTACGACGGAACCTCAACGTCTTGCGGACGCTCTTGCCGCCGCCCGTCGCGGCCTGGATCGTGACCGACGCCGGCACGGTCGCGTTCGCGCACGCCGCCGCCGACACGGACGTGGCCGCCTTCGAGGCGGCGCTCGATGCCGGCGATCTGGCCGCCGGGGTGAGCCTGTATAGCGGCGATTATGCGGGCGCGTCCACCGAAACGTACGCGCTGCGCGAACGCGAGCGGCTGCGCGGACGTTATCACTCCGCGTTGCTCGAATTGGTCGGAGGCGAGTTCTCGGCTCGGCACTTCGATGCGGCGCTCGGATACGCGCGGCGTATCTTCGCCGACGAGCCGTTTCGCGAGGACATCGCTCGGCGCATCATCGCGATCCGCTACGCGATGGGCGACCGCCCGGGAGCGCTTACCGAGTACGATCGCTTCGCCCGCAGTCTGCGCACCGAAATGCAGATCGATCCGATGCCCGAAACGACCGGGCTGCGCGACCTGATCTTGCGCGGCGACCCGCTTCCGTTCGCGCCCGACGCGGAAACGATCGGAACGCGTGCTCCGGGCGCGGTCGCGAGCGGGCTGCTCCCCTTCGCCGGCCGCGCCCGCACGCTCGAGGCCTTAGGTGCCGCTTGGGAATCGGCGGCCGGCGGGGCCGGGACGACGCTCTTCGTGTGCGGCGAAGCCGGAATCGGCAAGACTCGGGTCGTCGCGGAGTTTCTCGAACGAACCGTCGGAAGCGGCGCACGGGTGTTGCGCGGAACGACGGCGAGCCCCGAGGTGCGGCCGTACGAAGCATTGCTGGCGGCGTTCGCCGCTGCCGCGCCGTTCGTCCCCACGCTCGAACTCGAAACGGTCTGGCTTGCCGAACTCGCGCACCTGTTGCCGGAGATCGGCGCGCGCGTCGCGTTACCGCCGCGCGTCGCGCTTCCGGCCGACCGGGAAGCTGCGCGCATCCTCGAGTCGTTCGCGCGCTTCGTCACCGCGATCGCGCGGCACCGGGCGACGGCGATCGTGCTCGAAGACATTCACTGGGCGCGTAGCGCTACGCTGGACGCGCTGCGATACGTCGCGGCGCGCCTGCGCGGCCACCGCGTGTTCCTGGTCGCCACGCTGCGCCTCGGTGAAAACCCCGCGGCCGAAGCGCTCGTGCGCGACCTCAGCGCGGCGCGGCACGCCAAGGCCGTAACCGTACCGCGTCTTAGCCCCGCGGAAACCCACGATCTGCTCGAGCGCGTCGTGCCGCCGATTCGCGGGCCGCGCGCTGACGCGTTGGCCGAGCGCAGCGAGGGCCATCCGCTCTTCCTTACCGAGTTACTCCGTGTCTATCCGGCGGAATCGCCGGAGTCCCCCGGTGCGCCCGGCGGGATCGCCGAGATCGTCGCCGCCCGCCTCGAGCGCTGTTCGCCCGACGCTCGACTGCTCGCGGGAATTGCCGCCGTCTGCGGGTCGAACTTCGACCTCGATCTGCTCGGTCGCGCCGCCGGCTGGGACGACGGCAGCCTCATCGACGCGCTGGCCGAGTTGTTGAGCCGCCGGTTCGTCCGCTCGACCGCCTCCGATGAACGCGGCAGCTACGCGTTCGGTCACGCCCTGGTCCACGCGGCCATTCTCGCCGGCGTGGACGAGCCCGACCGGCGCCGTCTCCACCGCATCATCGCGCGCGCGCTCGAGTCACGTGAGGCGGGCGAGCGATATGACGCCGAGATCGCACGTCATTGGTTCGAGGCCGGCGACGGGGCGCGAGCGGCTGCGGCCTACGCGCGCGCGGCCGACGCTTCGCTACGCGTCTACGCTCGCGACGAAGCCGCGCACTTGGCGACGCTCGGACTTGCCTGCGCCGACGACCCTGAGCTGCAGTGCACGCTCTTGAAAATTCGCATCAATGCCAACCGCCGCCGCCTGCCGATCGAGGTCGTGCGCGCCGATACCGCGCGCCTGCGCGAGAGCGCCGAGGCGCTCGGCGACGAGGCACGCTTCAACGCCGCGCGGCTGGCGTTCGAGATCGAACTCGGCACCCCCGACCTCGAACCGCGAAGCGCGGCCGTCGATGCCATGCGCGGGCTCGTTGACGACATACGCTTTCCCTTGCGCGGTGCGTTCGTTGCCGAAGCCGAAGCCCGCAACGAAGGTCTGCGGGGGAACTACGATGCGGCGCTGGCCCGGGCAGAAGCGGCAATGAACGCCTACGCGGCGTGCGCGGCGACGCGCGAGCAGCTTGCCATGGCGAACATCATCGTTCGCCTCAAATCACAGCAAGGACGCATCGACGAAGCCGACGCGCTCGCCGGCACGATCGAACCCAGCGTCACGGCCTTGAACGATCCCGCGTTGACGATGGACTACTGGTACGGGCGAGCGTTCCTCTTCAGCGTGCAGCGTAACGGGAAGGCAAATCTGGAAACCTCCCGGCGGGTCATCGAACTCGCGCGCGCCTTCGGCGACCGGCTCATGGAGGCCCACGCGACGAACAGTCGTGCGATGGCCTATCAACACCTCTCCGAGCTCGGTAACGCACTGCGCGACGTCGATGCGGCACTCGAGCTTTATGAGGCGATCGGTGTCGCCGACTATACGCCCCTGATTCGTAATAACCGGGCATCGATGCTGCTTCAAGTCGGACGCATCGACGAAGCAGCGGCTATTTTGAGCGATTTGTACGCCTCGAGCAAAGAGCGTAGCACCGCAGACACCATCTGTTTCGCCGCCAATAACCTCGGGTCCGCGATGTTCTTAACGGGGCGCATCGAGGAGGCTCTCGACCTGCACCGCGAGGCGTACGCGCTCGCGCGCGAGATGGGCAGCGAGGGCTTCGCGGCGCTTCTGCTCGGCGATCTCGGTGAGGTCGAGATCGCCTGCGGCGATCCGTCCTCGGGCTTGGGGCATTTGCGAGAGGCGATCGCGATCAATCGGAAACTCGACCGCACGGCGCTGTTCGCGTACGATCTCTCCCGCGCGGCCGGTGCCGAACCCTCGGCCGCCGACGGCGCGACGCACGCGCGAACGGCGCTTGCGATCGTCGAATCCGGCGGTACGGACGGGATCGCCTACGCGCCGGAGATTTACGGCCGCTGCGCGGCGGCTTTCGCGCGGGCCAAAGATGAAGGCGCCGCGTTGTATTGCCGCGAGCGCGGCCGTGCGCTGCTAGCGCTTCGGCTCGCTCTCATCGACGAGAGCGACCGCGCATCTTATCGCGCGTTACCGTGGCACGCGGCGCTGCTCGATGACACCGCGGACGTTGCCGTCAAGACCGTGCGGTAGCAACGCGTTTCGATCTTGCGATCGGCAAAGCTCGCTGCGGCCTTAGTTCGCCGGGTCTTCTTTATAAGTGTGATACTTTGCCGCCTGGCCCAAATCCAACATATTGGCCGAACCGCAGAGTTGGTTCCATCGTAGGCCCCCTTGCGGCTCGTAGAAACATGCCACGGTGGAGACCTGATCGCGCTTTCCAAACCCCGTGTCGTAGGTCAATGTAATCCTCAGCGACGCGTTTTCATAACCGTGCAGCAGCAGCGTCCTCTCCCGCGCGGAGAACCGGTTCGTGGGCATTCCGACGATGATGTAATTTGTCGTGCCCGGCTGAACGGTGCCGTTTCCTGGGGATTCGAGGTTCCCGACGAGGGGCTTACCGATGGGCCTGTGTCTTTCATCGAGCAAGAGCCGAGTGAAGTCCAACGTTATGGAGTAACTAGCGGGGACGTGCCCTCCGTTGGAAACCGGCAAAGCAAACGTCCCGAGTTCTTGGCTTTCGAGCGGGCCGAGTGAGAGATACGCCCTGTTTGCGACTTCGAGTGTCGTTCTCTGCTCGTCGTTCGATTCGATTTGCGCTTGCCACAACCGGAGCGTGAGCGTCGCATAGATGATCAGTAAGACCAGGGCAGCGGTGGAGATTACGACTGCAATCGATCCGAGCCACAAGTTCCCTACCTGGTAACCTTTTTGGCTCTTTGCGTTTGCTTCGTATTGAGTTGTCAGGGATTGTGGTATTTGGAGTTCGATATTTGGGATTTGCAGTTCGATACGCGTATTGGATGGTGTGGCGAGGGGTGCTTGCTGCTCGCTATGAGCTTGGCCGGCTTGTTCGGTACGGATAGCTTCCGCGACGGCGTCGCGGAGCGATTTCACGACCGGCTCACGTACGGATTTCACGACGGTGTTACGGACCGCTTCCACGACGGCGTGAAAGAAGGTGAACACCGTTCGTCGTGCCGCTGATAAGAAGCGCCTCAATCGCGACCGTCCCTGTACTCTTTCACCCGAGCGACCGGCATTTTTGGCGAATTCGGGTGCGTGAAACGTCCCGGCAACGCAACCCGCGAAGCCGGTGCGAAGATTTTACGCGAAAATCGCCGTGCTCTGCGAGCTTCCAGTTGAATTCTTAACATTCCGTTCTTCGCAACGGCGTACGAGCAGGTCGCGTCCCGAAGGGCTCCGATCCGGCTCACTTCCACGAAATTCACCGGGCGCACAGGCTGTGGACCGGGATCGCGCCGGACTGCCCACAAGAAAATCGAGTTATGAACGGGGTGCCGGTCGGCAATCCACCGGGGTTCTCCGAAGAGCCGGGTATGACGACGGACGAAACGTACACGTTGATCCTCACAAAGGGGACGCATTTGATTTCCGGTTCGGCTGCGGAAACGGTGCGGTCGGCCATCGAGGCGGGCGAAGCGCTCGTGCATATCGATCTCGATCCCTTCGGGAACGTCGATCCCGAACGGACGACGACGATCGCGGTGCGCCACGTCGTCGCGCTCACGAAGAACGCGCCCGAGCTCGGCGCGATGGCGCGGGGCGCGGGTTCGCTGCAGAACGTCGCCGCATTCCGCGGCCGGCGGGCAGGGCGCTAGGCGAACAGGGCGACGCGCGCGGCGTCGTCGAGGATGGCCGCGAAGCGCTGGACCAGGACCCAGGAGCGCTGCATGCGCGCGACACGCTCGTTGCCTTGTGCTTGCACGGCGACGAACACCCCGATCAGCCGCGCCGCGAGGCCGTCGGCCGGCGTCGACTCCGCCGCGCATCGGCCGCAGATCATGGCGAGGAACGCGTCGGGCGCGAAGGCGGCGAGCGTCGGATCGAGCCGCGCCACGACGAGTTCGAGCAACTCCACGGGAACCGCATAGCCCGGCCACAGCTCCGAATCGATCGACACGCGCGTTCGCACGGATTGCCAGCTGTGGTCGAATGCTTCGAGTTCATGGGATTCCCGAATCGCGCTTTCCCGCATCCGGAGGGACTCCTCGGGGGCATAGGCATCGAGCCACGCGAGGGTCGTCGCTTGCGAGGCGCCGCGGTCCAGCTGCGGCGCGTGGCATAGACAGCAGCGATCGAGCGCGGCGACCTCCGACATGGCCGCGTCGGAGGGTTCGAGGCCGTAATCGCGGAGATCCGACACGTCGGCGAGCATGAGACCTGCATCCTAGCGCGCCGCGAGCGCCACCGCTAGGCGAACGCCCGTTCGTGGTGGCCGCCTGCCGAGGCAAAGCCCAAGATGTGGTGTTGGGGACTCGTGTTCGCCGGCAACCTCGTGCGCCGGCCCGCAAATCGCGACGTCGCGTTCCGGACGGTCGGCGACCTCGCCGGCGCCGATACGATCATGAACGACGTCTTCTGGGTCGGGACGTACCCGGGTCTCGGTCCGGACCGGATAAACTACATCGCTGAATCGATCCGCGACCTCGGCGCGGCCGGCTCTGCTAGGGCGAGGCCGGTTCCAGGTCGCGCGGGTTCGAGCGGGTGAAGCTGCGGCACAGTTCGCGCGCCTCGTCGACGTCGGCTCGCGCCTTTTCGACGTAGAGCTTGCGCCAGTGCGCCTCACCGGTCACCCGCGCGATCAGGTCGGAGGCATAACGCGCGTCGAGCACGGCGGCGTGCGTGCGGACCAGAACCGTCGGCGTGCGGGCGCCCGCGGCCAGCGGCAAGCGGTGCATCAGTTGCGCCTGCGAGTCGGCCCAGACCGCGTCGCCGAAGCGTTCGCGCAGCAGCGCGTGGCAGGCTTCGAAGGTCGAGAGATCGCGCTCGGCGTTGAACTCGGCCACCAGCGCGTAGAGCGTCGTCCGATCCCGCACGGCGCGGGCGGCGGCGCCGGTTGCGAAGCGGAACGCTTCCAACACTCGGAAATCGTCCCAGGCGAGGAACTCATCGATCGGGTCCAGCGCCGCGGGCGAGGGCCAGACTTCGCGTAGCGCCGCGTGCAGGACGTGCTCGAACTGCCGCGTCGTGTGGTGGAAATAGACCGTCGAGAACATCATGTACCGCGCGAGCACGAACGACTCGAGCGCGACGACGCCGCGCCCGTCGACGCCGAGCGTCGTCCGGCCGTCGGTTTCGAAAACGCGCAGTGATGCGATCAGCTGATCGTCGTCGTAGCGCCCGCTGATGACGCCGCTGAAGTACGCGTCCCGGAGCAAGTAATCCATGCGGTCGGCATCCAGATTGGGCCCGCTGACGATCTCCTTGAGCACCGGATAGCGGGTCGGCGCGCCCGTGACCAGCGCGACGACCTCCGCCGCATCGACGTCGAGCCGAGCTAGCGCCTCCGCGACCTCCGGCCGCGCCAGGATCTCGCGCGCGCGGAACTCGTGGTGCCGTTCGAGGATCGCCTCGCTCGCATGGCTGAAGGGTCCGTGCCCGACGTCGTGGAGCAATAGGCTCGCCCGCAACAACCGCCGTTGCGCCGCAAAATCCGCTTCGCTCGAAAAATAGTCCGGATCGTGGCGCCGCAACGACTCGATCGTGCGTTCGCCCATCGCCAGCGCCCCGAGCGCGTGCCCGAAGCGCGAATGTTCGGCCGCCGGAAAGGCAAAGTAAGCCAGCCCCAACTGCCGCAGCCGCCGCAAACGCTGCACCGGCGCCGTGTTGAGCAGCGCGACCTCGCCGTCGTCGAGTTCGATGAAGTGGTGGATCGGATCGAAAATGCGTTTCACCGGCGACGGCACTCGCTCACGGAAGACGGAATTGGCGGTCCGCGCGCCGGGACCCGTGTCCCTCGCCTGCGTGCCTGCCGCCGCGGCGCGGTTAGCGGACGTTGACCGTGACGACCAGCGTGTCGGTGTAGGTGTCGGGCGTGACGTTCGCCAGGACCGGAAGGTTGACCGCGAACGTCGTCTCGGCATCGTTCGCCGGGCCAGCGTAGACGGTCGTTCCGGGCACGCCGTCCGTATAGGTCTCGTCCTGACGGGAACCGGTCACCGTATACGTGGGGCGGACCGCGTTGCCGGCGGAGCCGGCCAAGGTGAATTGGCCGCTCGTCGCGTTGGTTCCGGTGACGGTGAAGGTGTAACCGGCGAGGTCGCTGGAGGCGACCGTCACGTTAAAGGGCAGAGCTTCCCGGTTCGATCCGGTCCAGGACGTCGTCGTGGCGAGTTGACTGGTGGTGATCGTGGCGCTCGGCAGCACGGTGGCGCTAATGTGAACGATTCCGGAGGCGCCCGCCGCGGCGACCGGCGATGCGGCGATGAGGTTCAAGATCACAAGCGAAACGGCAGCAAAGCTAAAGGACTTCATGTGCGCTCACAGTACCACGGCTGGGCCGCGAAGCCGGGCGTGACGCGGGTAACGAACCCAATCTTAACGGGCCCGCCGCCCGTCACGGGCCGCTATTTTAGGTCTGAAGCGGCGTTGTTGAGCGAGTTGTTGGCCTTCTTGCCGATAATGTTCAGCGCGGCGATGGCCACGATCGAGACCGTTGCGATGATCAACGCGTATTCGACGAGACCTTGCGCCTCGTCGTCGCGGAGGAATGCCATAAAGCGCGAGGCGCTTGAAAAATGCTCCACCATGATCGGAGTGTAACGCGCCGATCGCTCGCCGACCATCGGTCGTCCGGCGGTTAGCCGGTCGGCGAGGCCGGCACAATTCGCGCCGCGGCCTCAAGTCGAGAGCGCGCCTGCCGAAAAGGGATGGGTGATACAGGGAGAGACCGAGCGGGCGCACACTCTGCGGATCGCTTACTTCGCGTACGCGTCGCTCGTACCGCTCTTCGCCTTCGACGTCTTCACGCCGCAGCTGCTGGCTGCGGAAATCACGTACGAGCTACCCGTGATGCTGGCGGCGTTCACGGGTGACCGCAAGCTCACGTACCGCCTGCTGCTCTGCGCGCTGCTCACGACGGAAGTCGCGGCGATTATCGACGCGGCGGCCGACCACTTTCGTTGGGACGCAATCGGGATCGAGAACCGCGCGCTCTCGATTCTGTCGCTCTTGATCGTGGCGGCCTTGACGCTCGCCGTACAGCGAGCCTCCGAACGGCTCGGCCGCGCCGCCGCGCTCGATGGGCAGCGCCGCCGCGCGACCGCCCTCTCCGAGGCCGCCGACCACGTCTTGGCGGCGCTGTCGAGCCGGGAATTCGATGCCACGATCGTCCGCGAATCCGCGGCCGTGTTCGGCACGGGCCGGGTTTTCTGGCAACCGTCGAGCGACCCGGGCGGATGCTGGACGGTGCGCGACGACCTCCCGGTGCGCGCCGCAACCGGCGAACTTCCGCCGGCCGTCGTCACGCTGCTGCGCGACGCGGCCGGCGGCGAGCAGATCGAATTCGCCGGCCATCCGCAAACGGCGCGCGAGTGCATCTTGCAGATCCCGGCCGGCGATGCGGGCGTGCTGCTCGCCGTTCTGCCGAGCGACGAGCGTTCCGAGGAAACGCGGCTCGCGGCCGCGACGCTCCGGCGGCTGATCCTGGGGGCCTTCGAGCAAGCGCGGCTCACGACAAGCCTGGTCGCGCGCAACGCCGCGCTCAATGAAAAGCAGGGCGTTATCGAAGGTCTGGTCGACGCGATCGCCCACGACTTGCGCACGCCGCTCAGCGCGCTCGCCGTGACGTTGCAGCAAGCCTCCGACGGGGCCTACGGCGCGTTGCCGCTCGACTATGACGAGGTGCTGCGCGAGAGCCGCACGTCGATCGAAGATATCCGCAGCCTCGCCGAAACGTTGCTGGTCGTGGCGCGGCTCGAAGGCGGGGGCGTCGTGCCGCGCGGCCAACGGGTCCGCCTCGACGTGATCGCCCGCGAATTGACCTCGGAATTTCGGGCGCTGGCCGCCTCGCGAAACATCGAGATCGTCACCCACGCGGAAGAAGGCTCCGTCGCAGTCGCCGATCGCGGCGACCTGCGCCGCGCCGTCGCCAATCTGCTGGCCAACGCGATCCAGCATACGCCGGGCGAAGGAACGGTGCGCCTCGACGTGCGTCTTAACGGCACGTCGATCGACGTCGTGGTCGCGGACGACGGCTACGGGATCGACGAACGCGTGCGCCCCCATCTCTTCGAACGCTTTTCGCGCGGCGCCGCGATCGGCTCCGGGACGGGCCTGGGCCTGTACATCGTGCGGCGGGTGGTCGAGGAGGCGGGCGGCGCCGTTCGTTACGAACCGGCCGAGCCGCGAGGTTCGCGCTTCACGCTCTCGCTGCCGCGTGCCGCATGAGCCCGCGCGTCGTCATCGTCGAAGATCACGCTCTCGTCCGGACGGGGTTGCGGACGACGTTGCGCACGAGCGGTTTCGAGGTCGTCGGCGAGACCGGGGACGGACTTGCGGCGGCCACGCTGATCGCGGACCTGAAGCCCGACGTCGCGATCGTCGACATCGGCATTCCCGGCCGTGACGGAATTTCGCTAACGCGCTACGTCAAGAACGAGCTGGGCGGAACGCGGGTCGTCGTGTTGACGATGCGGGAAGAAGAAGCGACGGTCCGGGCGGTGCTGCAAAGCGGCGCGGACGGGTATTGCGTGAAATCTTCTCCGCCCGAGATCGTCGTCGACGCCGTCCGCACCGTCGCGGCCGGCGGAGCGTACTTCGACTCGCGCGTCGCCGCCATCGTGCGCCGGCGATTGAGCGGAACGCCGGCGAACAGCGCGCTCTCGCCCTTGACGCCGCGCGAAGCGGAGGTCTTGGAACTGATTGCGGAAGGCAGCGGAAACGCCGAGATCGCGCTCGCGCTCGGCGTCAGCCTCGCGACGGTGAAGACCCACATCGCCGAAGTCCTGCGCAAACTCGCGGCCCTCGATCGCGCGCACGCCACCGCCATCGCCCTGCGCAGCGGCTTTCTCTCCTAGCGCCCTCGCCGGTCCAGCGGGGATGCGCCGCCGTCGCGGGTGAAGGCTCGGCACGTGGTGATCGTTCTCAAGTACGGCGGCAACGCGATGGCGGATCCCGACGCGGCGGATCCGCTGCTCGACGACGTGGCGGCGCGCGTGGCCGCGGGCGACAAAGTCGTGCTCGTGCACGGCGGCGGACCGCAAATCGATTCGGCGCTGACCGTCACCGGGCTGAGCCCGCCGCGCGTGCGCGGCTTGCGCGTCACGGACGCCGCCACGCTCGCCGTGACCGAACACGTGCTGTGCGGGACCGTCAATAAAGCGCTCGTTCGCGCCCTGCAGCGGCGCGGCGTGCGCGCGGCCGGCATCAGCGGTCAGGACGGCGCGCTGCTCGTGGCCCGGACCATGCGGCCCACGGATGGTGTGGCGCTGGGCTTCGTCGGCGAAGTGGTGGCCGTGCGGCCGAGCGTGATCGAGGGCCTCTTCGTGGCGGGCCTCACACCCGTGGTCGCGCCGCTCGCGGTTTCGGAGGACGCCGCGACCGCGCTCAACGTCAACGCGGATACGGCCGCGGGCGCGATTGCGGGGGCGCTGGGAGCCGACGCCTACGTGATCGTGACCAACGTCGATCGGGTCCGGCGGGTGCGAGGTGATCCGGCCACGGGGATCGCGCGGCTGACGGCCGCGGAAGCGCGGTCTTTCTTGGACGACGGCACCTTCGACGGCGGCATGGCGCCCAAGATGACCAGCGCCTTGGACGCCCTCGAGCGCGGCGCGCGCAGCGCGATCGTGTGCGGCTCGGGTCCGCGGGCGCTCGAGCGCGCCCTGGCCGGCGACGGGACGACGGTGGTG
>Ga0116229_10010191_pt1 | contig 14157 bp, 15 predicted proteins | sample S1TSphgellanicum_3_FD_87313 | JGI IMG/M metagenome (GOLD analysis project Ga0116229, IMG submission 87313) | Host-associated microbial communities from peat moss isolated from Minnesota, USA - S1T2_Fc - Sphagnum magellanicum MG | ecosystem: Host-associated > Plants > Peat moss > Unclassified...
CTAAGCAGGGTCGGGCGTAAAATTGTTCGTGTTAAAATTCCCCACCTACGCCTTTGCGCCCACTCCACTTTCTCAAACAATCATTACCAATCCGCCCCCCCCCCCCCCCACAACAATATTTCCACATATCTTCTCAAGCATTTGACAAGGATGAGACGAATGTCTACATCATGTATTTCACAATGGTTTCTCCTTAGAAAATTCCAAACATTGTATCTACGAAGTTCCCAAATCAATGAGTCTCAATTTGCCGAATGTAATTTCCCATTGATACCTCACCACCCACAAATTGATGTTTTCTTCAAACTAACCATAATCGTCCCCTATGGAGCTTCATCACTTTTGACATTTCTATGCAATTTATTCATGCCATCTATCTTGCCCAATTCCTATTTTCTAACTTTGGTATGCAACGAAACGAATTATGGAGAAAGAATTTAGGTATCGAATGTTAATGGGCATTCTTCCCAACCAATCACACTAAACTATTGCCTAGATTGTTGGACAATGTTTTTGGCTACTAATGCAAAACCCACAATAATAATAATAATAATAAGGTACTTAACTTTCCAAAAGATTGTCTTTTTATAATTTTCGTTGCCCATCCTTCTTCAAAATCAACTATAGAAGAATCTCCACCAAGCCACCATTGCCGAGAAACATCAAAAGTACAAAACAAAGCCATGGTCCATGGCTCCTTTGTCATCTTGACATAAAGAATTCAAGTGCAAAACTCAAATATCTTGCAATTATTAACTTGCAAGAAACAATTACACAAACTTCTATCCACACAAGAACATTCATTAATTAACTATTCTATCATTTTTTGCTTTTGGCAAAGTGAAGCACCTTCCATTACATCTTCATCCTAGATGTTTTCATTTCACTCCTTTTCATCCCACATATGTAACCACTCCCTTTTTATTTAGTTGTGCTCCCATAACTTTCATATGCTACAGTTTTTAGTAGTACAATTGCAAGTCCCTACTAAGATGTTCCCACATTTGTTTATCCTTGCTTCTAATAATGCAATTTCTTCTACCATCGTCATGCTTCGCAGTCACTTGCTCATCAACATATCCAACAAAAAAATACAATCCTTCCCAACTTCCTACGAATGATTTTTTTTTACATGGCTTATTCATTTTACCTAGATGAATCCCTACTTTAAAATAAGGGAATAATTGTTTTATCTTCTATAAAACACAAGTCTTTTGTTGTTGAACCTAGGCCTGTGCATTGTTGTTGAGTATTGACTTGTGCAAATCAAATATCAACTTCATTTTTGCAATCATTTGTTCAATTAATTATTCAACCATGAGCTCTTCATCAAAGGTTTGGGTTAACATACACAGTTGGTTGTCAACTTTTAACCTAGAGGTATGTCCAATAAGAACCATGAATGGGGAAATTTTTGTATTGGCTTGTATCCCACACATGTATCCAAATATTAACTTGGGTAATTGCAAGTCCCAAGTGCTTGAATTCTCTTGAAATGTAGACATCAATATGATTCTATGTTTGATAGTTTTGATCAACCTTTCAACCATCCCATTACATTGAGGCCTTTGTGGTGCAGTATATTGATGGCATGAATGCCATAGATCTTACATAGATTATCAAACTTGGCATACCATTCTCCACCATTATTAATGAGGATATATTTAAGGATGTCATATTTACAAATAATCTTTTTTTCAAAAATAGCAATAGCAATAGTAGTAGTGCGATTAGGTACTATTTTTGCTTCAAACCACTTGGATTAATGGTCAATAGTAACCAAAATGTACTTTTTTGCCCCCATCTGTTTTTAAAAGCAGTCTAGCAGTGTCTAATGCAACTTTGTAAAATAAGTCACACATTGGAATGATTTTCAAATCTTGCACATCCGATTTGATGTTATTAGTGTGTTTTACCATTTGGCATTTTTTACATGCCTTGACAATTGTTTTCACTTGTTCAATATAGTTATGCTAATAAAACCTCTTGCATACTTTTGCTAAGGTTTATTGTTCCCCAAAGTGTCCAATTTCCTAGTGTAGTTCAAAGATGTTTTTTTATTTCTTTAGGACTTGGCACTATTTTGTGCTTGAAATACAACTAACCTCCTTGCCAAATATAACCTTCTGCCTTTTTTGTGATTCTCATCACTTTTTTTATGATGACATCACTAATCGTCTGTCATGTCTACAAGTTTTTTAAACAATTAAAATTATTCCAAATATCCAGGTATTTTTGGCAACTTCCTTCACATTCACTTTCTTCTTCCACATCATCATCACCATCATTGAACAACTCTTCGTCCACCATAGAATGAGCTTTTGTTGCTAGCTCTTAGCATATGTTTTTGTTACTTGTTTGTATTTTTCTTCTTTTCATTGTTGGTGAGTGAATCCTTGCTTCATCCTCATGAGTTTCACCCTACAAGTTAGCCTCTATATTTTGGTGCATCATGGTGTCAAACAATGGCTCTACCATAAATAGGTTGGGTACTTCGGTATTTCGCATGTTCCTTCTTCCAATCTGGGTCTATATGCCCAACTCTTGTACCAATCTAATTTTTTTCATCTCTTTAGAAAAATCTTCATCAGATTCGGCTTTACCCATTGGTTTACAACTACTTGAACATCGAAATTAATGTGTTTAGACCAAGGACAATGCAAAATTTTGAAATTGAAATTTTGTAGCATGTTTATCCAATAACCTCTCCTACCATATGCATCAAACATTGTTGCCAACCATTCTAGAGGTTTGTGGTTAGTTTTTAGGGTGAAATAATTCTTATGAAGGAAATGTCGAAAATACATAATTCCCCAAATTAGGGGATGACACTCCCCTTCCATGGGATGAAATCTCTTCTACAAATGAAACAATCCTTTATTAGCATACACAATTACACATTCCTTTTTTCCCTCTTTTTGGGACAAGAATATAGCCCCAACACCTTTTGTGGACCAATATATATCCAAAATGAATCCTTTGCAGAAATCAAATATTGTTAGTATTGGTGCAAAAACAAGTGCTTGTTTCAGTTGATCGAATGCCTTTTGACCTTTTTGGGTCCACTGGAATGTAACATCACACTTTGTTAGGTCAAACAATGGAACTGTTATTCGAACATACCTTTTGATATAATTCATGTAATAGCCGGTCAAACCTAGAAATGCTTGTACATTGGTGATGGTATGAAGGATGGGGAATTCCACCACAACCCTAACCTTGTCTAGGTTTGGTTTTGTTTTTGCTTTTCCCATCAAATGTCTTAAGAATCTAATGTTTTCACTAGTAGAAATCTTGTTGTTTGCAACCAGTCATTATGCAACTAGCATGCAATTAGTTGTCATTTGCAACTATATGGGTTATGTTTGCAACTGCAAATTTAGTATTGTATAATTTTTGGGCCATATGGTTATGTGTGCAATTAACATACAGTTAAATGTGTACAACATGAACACATGTCATCAAAATAATGGCCTAAATTAATACATATTTAAATTAATATACCTAATATGTTTACCTAGGCTATGTATAGTAATATTATGTACCTCTAGTACTAAAGTTAAACCCATGTTAACTAAGGTTAACCTAAAGTAACCATGGCTAAATTAATTAAAAAATCATATTATCCATGGTTAAACCAATTAAAAAGTTACATTAACCTTAACTAAATTAACCATGGCTGAATTAAGTTAGGTTAAATTAATTATGGCTAAATAACCATGGTTAAACTAAATTAGGTTAAAATAATTATAGTTAAATTAAACTAAACATGGCTAAATTAAGTTAGGCTAAACTAATTATAATTAAGTTAAATTAAACTAAATTAAATTAGGCTAAACTAATTGTGGCTAAATTAAATATGGTTAAACTAAATTAAGTTAAATTAAATTAGTGTAAACTAACAGTGGTTAAATTAATTATGGATAAATTAAATTAAGCTAAATTAATAATAATTATTAATGACTATTTTTATTATTATTCATAATTAATTCATTTAATTTATAAAAAATATTATAAATAATCATAGCTATTAAAAAATTATTAAAATCAAAATTATATTCATTATTACTATTATTAATTGATTAATAAAAATAATAACTAGTATTAATAAGAGTAATTTAATAATAATAATAATATTAATATTAATGATGTTAATTTGCCTTTGGTTAATAAGATACATTAGTTAATTTATATATATTCTAACCTAGGTATTAACCTAAATAAGATATTAAGATTATAATATTTATAAATTATTATAATCATAACTATTAATTTTAAAATATTTAATTATAGTGACAATTAATAGTAATGAAAAAAAAAGCTTTCCAACTTACAAAACACATTTTTTTCTTTTTTCTTCTCTTTGGACCCTTCTTACTTTCAAACCTTGTAACTTTCTTATTTCTTATTCATTTTAAACGATTTAAAGTGCTATAGGAACGCCACCTGAAGTTCTACAAATGATCTTTGAACTCTAATAGCAAAAAATCAACATACAAGGAACTTTTTGGGTTTTCGGGAACCGACCTTTCCAATGTAGGGTGGTTTTTTTTTTGAATTGTTGACCCCCTTTACTTTGGGGGGCCATAACTTTTTCATTTCTGATTTGTTTTTGATGATTATTAATGTGCTACATGCTCCAAGAGGAAAAGGTTCAAGTTTTGTTTTGACATCAAAAGCAATGGAGCCTTCCCTAGGCCATTCTACCTTAATATAGTAGTTGTATTTAATGTGCAACTAAATTGCTGATGTTTACAATGAATGTTTTTTAATCTCATATCTTTAAGCTTCCAATCCAATTTTCCACTTTATATAATTAGGTGCAATGGCCATGTTCACAAATCGAATACCAAGTGCCATTGGGGATGAGTTAATAAAAAAGAATAATTTTAATTAAACGGTTAAACCCAAAAATAAAATTGGATTATTTTAATACTACCTATTTAACTTAAGCCTACCTTTCAACTTACTTACATACCTAGGCCTACCTACTTATTTAGAAAGGTGTGATAATTGGGTGTAGTCACACTAACGGGAGCCATAATAAGTGTAACGTGTACTTAAGTTTTTCATGTTTAGAAGTGGTAATTTAATTTGGTGTTGAAAATGTAAGATATTTTTATATAGTAAGGTTCATAACATATCATTGGAACATGTGAATTAATTTGAAAAATACTCAATGAATAATTTTTTTTCAAAAACGCATTAAATATTATAATGTGTGTTTTTTAATCATTAAATAAACTTATAAATAAACTTCAAAACTTTTGAAAATTACATATATATTTTGAAATCTTTTACATAAACCTTGACATAATAATATTATATATATAAGATATTTTTGAAGATTTAAAAATTATATTAAAAAATATGCTAATGCAACTCATGTTATCATGTTTCAACCCAATTGCCTACCTACCTAGGCACCATGTATCACCATATAATTGGTGTTTTAAAATGGACATGTGTCAAATGGTCAATGAACATTCCATGGTGTGCCATGTGTCATCATCTCAGTGGTAATTTTTTTTAACAATTAAGATTAATCCAATGAATTTTTAATTTTGAAAACATAAAAATAACCCCCCAAAATGACACATGTCCACAAGCAATTTGTTCAATTTTTAAACATGTGTCATACTTTGATTAATTGCATTATAGTTGTAAAAAGAGTTGCATATAAGGTGTAATTACATTTGAATTGGTATGTATGGATCAACACATATATTAACACCATGTATACATGTTGCATACATAGTGTCGCATGCAACTGAATGACATGTGTGACTTGTTTTAAGCAACTACATGAATTTGTAGTTCAATGTGTCACATGCAATTGAATTTTAGTTTCAAATGACAATTGTAAAACCCATAATTTCTATTAGTGTTTTGGTGGAGAATACACATTTGTTGGAAGTCATTTTTACATTTACTTCTTTCAAATGTTGTAGCACCATACTGATGTGTTGGAGATGTTTTTCTTATGTGGTTATATGGATATTGAGGTCATCCACAAAAACCTCAAAAAATTGTTATAACCATTTATAAAAAATATTAATCATCATTTTAAAACATGTGTTCGTGGTATTTTTCAAACCAAAAGGCATCACCAACCATTCATACACCTTGACTTTGGTGATTAATGTGGTTTTCTTCACATCATTAAGATGCATCTTGATTTGCCAAAAATCGTTTTGAAGGTCTTATGCTAAAAACCATTTTGCAAACCCCATTTAATTCAACACATCCTCAATCAAGGGCATAGGGTATGCATCCCTACACATTTGAGTGTTCAATGGACAGTAATCTCCATAGAACTACCTACTCTTATCCTTTTTGACTGGTAAAGTCACTTTACAAGCATATTCATAAACATTAAGTATCATATTTTCTAATTTTACCAATGTCTATATTTGTTAATTTACTTCCACCTTTTCCCAAAAAGATGGTCTATTAGGATTAATATGACATAATGGGAGTCCTTGTGTATTAATGGCATGCTCCTTGACTAAACAACATTCCAATTCCCTTTTATTCAATGCAAATACATCAACATCGTTTTCCAAAACTTGCCACAACTCCTTAGCCTTTTTTGATATAAGCTCGGGATCAATTTTGATCATTTTCTTGATATTCTCCCACTTTCCTTCATTGATCACGTCAAATGCATCATTATTTTGTTGTTGTCCATCAATAATTAGCTTCAGTTGAAACATAGTAGGTAGTTTAATTGCCTATCCATTTTCAAATTGTTGCATATTTCGTTTTTCTTCACATGCAACCCATCTTAGCCATTCTACATAATCATCTTCCTTTGCTGATTCAACATCCATGAACTTAGTTGCTTAGCCTTCAATGATTAGGTTCATAAACTACTTAGGAACTTATAGTTTGACTAATGCATTCAAAACTTGATCATGAACTTTGTAACACATTTGTGTTCTTATTATAAAATCAATTACAATTGATGATTTTCTATAACTTCATGAAAAAACCCATCCTCATCCATGTTGGCCTTAAATTCAAAATTTGAAAGGTTTTACTTTAAAAAAATTATTCGTCCATTCTTCCACATTTTCCATTTCATGAAGCAACTTTGTTTCTCCCACATAAACATTTAGACTTAGTTGAGAAATCCTAAGGATCAATTTGTGCAAAACATCATATGATTGAATCAATTGTTCAAAAACCAACTATAACATGTTGACCATATTGAATGACAATACCTATACCTTAGCTCTTAGACCTTGTCTAACTTGAATCAATATGCGTTCCATGTCCACTACTACTCCTATTTTGATCAAGAAATCTAATCCCAATAACACATCATAGTTATATGTATCAACTACCATGAAAACCACATTGGAAGTCATATTTCCAATCCGAATAGGTATGCTTTCAATCTTTCCCATGGCCTATGTAATTAACTACATTAGAAGCAGTCTCGTAGGATTCTGATCCTCCCACAAGATGCATAATGCCTAGCTCTCTTACCACTCTAATTGCTAAAACGAACATGGAAGCCCTTATGTCTACTAAACCTTCAACAATGTGATTGTTGATATCTATTAATAAATGTAGAGTTTTGCTCCTATGACTTTGTTGATATTGATCCTATGTAAAGCTTGCAAGTTAGAGCCAATGTAACTATAATTGTAGCTTTGTGTTCTTCATTCTTGCATCTACGTGCCAACTTGACTAGTCCTTCCAAATACTCCAACTTTTTTAATATGGTAAGTATTGTTTTTGTGGGTGTCAAAAATATTTTCCCTTTGATGAAATGGGGTAATTTTTTTATCTTATTATTGATTCCTTTTCAAACCTAATGACTCTTCATCTTGTTTCTTCATTAGTAGAGTTGGAAATTTTGTTTTTCTCGTAAGTGCATCCACAAACACTTGATGCTTCAAAACCATGGTGTGTGAAAACAATTCATATTGCCTCCACATATTTTGTCAAATTGAGTCTTCACTACTTCTTCATCATCAACCACCACTTCCAAATAATTATTAATGGTTGTGCTTGGTTTAAAGTCCTTTTGCCAACAATGCTCCTTTGTCTACCCAAGTCCTCCACAAAAATACACCTCAAACCATAATTTTCAGTCTTATGTAAACCTCCACATTTCTAACATTTTGGTTTGGTAGTGGCATACCTTGGACATTCATAGGCCAAATGATCCTTTGCATGACATATTTGGCAACCATTAAAGCTTGTGGATCCTCCTAACGTGGCACTTGGTTTGAATTGGAGGTCCAATTGTTTTTTCAATAAATTGATTAATGATTCATTTAACACTTGTACTTGTTTTTCCACTATTGTTTCTATTATACCCATGTTTTCTTCTTATTCTTCCTTTAACAATTCAAACGGGGTTTCACCAAGCTTTGTTAACATTTGTTACATTTTCAATGCAGCATCAAATAAAATATCCATACTGGGTTAATCCTTCATTACACACAACATCTTGATTTCAAGTCATAAATAGGACAAAAACCTCCTTCTTTGCTCCACATCCTCCAATTTACCTCTTGCAAATAATTTTTCCATTTAGTCATAGCAAGTTTGAACCTTCTACTTAGGTTCTTGCTTGATCAGATCAAGCTTCACTTTGACTTTTTCTTTATCAACATTGTCGTACTTCAACAACATGGCCACCTTCATGTCTTGCCAAGTTGTAGGAGCCGTAGCCAACTTTTTGAACCACTTAAATTGACCCTGCTAATTTTAAACAACTTTAAGTCATCAATACCTCTTACTTTTAATGCCATTTTTAGTCTTTCCACCCAATCATGCACATCTTCAAACTTTCTTCCCCAAAATAACTCACCCATGTCCTTGGGGCTTGTCATTTTGAGTTTTTTTCTAGATTTCCACTAATGTTATTTCTATTACATATGAAGATCAAAAGAAGTTCCCTCTTGATTTAGACCCATAGCAAAATCTATGGTTTCAAATGTTTCTCTGATCCATTTGCTTCCAAAATCTAGCTTCCAATTTGACATTTTGAACACATTACCAGAATGTTCAATTCTAACGATTATATTTCCTACCTTGAATAAAATTTCCATGTCATGCATATAGAATATAACATAATGTTGTTTAATGATATCTAAGAATGGAATCCAAATGTCTCCTAACCTAGGGGCATGATATCCATTTTCAAAGCGAAATATTTCGAAATCAAAGATGGAAGGTTTAGGTATATTATGTGGAACAAAGTCACTCCCAACTAACCTTTCTATCACCATCCATCATAGAGCTCTAGCCTTCTTCAATACAACTCCATATCCTAGTTTGGATCATCATTAATCATGCTGTAAGCTCCAATTGAAAGTTGATGTGTTTCATAATGCATCCTCTCCTCGTGCTTGAAATTATGTAACCATTTTCCATCATTCTTTTTTCCCAATCTCCACACCAAAACTTTAAATTCAACCTTGATGTGTTCAACCTTGACAACCTTGTCCCCAATGGTGAATAATACATCTATCCCTATAAAAAAAACCCTAACTTGGTGATGAGGTGACAGAACAGCCACAAGTAACCATAAATATCTTATTTTTGGTATTACTTCAACATTTTCATGCAATTCAATACTCAAAGGATCGAACAAAAATTGTAACAAAATAATATTTGTCTTGATATTTAACAACAATTGTTTAGTTCCCTGCTCCATCTCCTATCTTCAACCAGACTTGAACCCTTGTGTACATTCTTGTGTGAGTAACTTGCATAACCAAATCTCTTACTTGAGCTAAATTTGGGTTTAGTCCAATGATGTTTACCACATCAAAACCTTGCAATTGCAAAATGACCACTCCGATTTTAAGCAAGATGTCAAACCTAGGAAATGGGAAATCGAATTCACTTACAACCAATATTTCCTTCATGTGTTGAACTTCTCCCAAATAACCACTTCTTCTACGGTCCATAGTAATGCCATTGGCATATTCTTGATCTAAACCATCAACACCCAATATCATCCACAACATTCATAGGCAAATATGAACTCTTGGAAGGAATTGCTCTAATACCAAAAAGGAGACCATACAAAACCTCGCAAAACCCATCCTAATGCAAGAAATGTTCATGGCACATCCATAGTTGATGTCAAAAATTTTGCTTTTGGAATTCAACTAACAATCCTTATTTTGCATAAACCTTTACTGAATACTAATCCCCAAGTAGTTAATAATTATTAGCTACCTCATTAATTCATACTACCTATTTAAACTATATTTTTTAGCATGAAGGGATCATAAAGATGCTGTATCAAATCTCTCTGGACTATTCTTTGTAGGTTATTTCAATTTTACATAACATCAATTTCAATTCATATAACCCCCCCCCCCCCCCCCCAAACAATGCTTCCACATATCCACTCAGGCATTTGACAGGGATGAAATGAATGTTTGCATCAACACAAATTTCACAATGGTTTCTCCTTAGAAAATTGCAGACACTGTACCTGCCAAGTTCCCAAATCAATGAGTCTCAATTTCTTGAGTGCAATTTTCCACTGATACCTCATCACCCATAGACTAATGCTTTCTTCAAACTAGCCATAATCATCCCCTATAGAGCTTCATCACTTCTAACATATTTGTGCAATTTATTCATGCCATCTATCTTGCCCAATTCCTATTTTCTAACTTTTGGTATGGAGCAAAACAAATTATGGAGAAAGAGCTTAGGTATTGAGTGTTGGTGGGCATTCTTCCCAACTAGTCACACTAAATTGTTGCCTATGTTCTATTGTTGACAATGTTCTTCGCTACTAATGCAAAACCCAAAACAAAAAAAACAAAAAAAAAAAGTATTTAACTTTCCAAAAACTCGTCTTCTTGTACTCTTCATTGACCATTCCTCAAAATCAGCCATAGAAGAATCTTTGCCGCGCTGCCATCGCTAAGAAACATCAAGAATACAAAACAAAGTCACAGCTCCTTTGCTGTTTGACATCAAGAACTCAAGCACAGACCACAAATATCTCATAACTATTAACTTGCAAGACACAATTACACAAACTCCTATCCACACAAGAAGAGCACTCTTTAACTAACTACTTCTCTATCGTTTTCTGCTTTCGGCAGAGTGAATCACCTTCAATTAAGTCTTGATCCCCAATGTTTCCATCTCATAACTTGTCTTACCGGGCTCAACTTATGGCACACTGGGAGCCATTGCCAGTTCTCTAGTGCGAAGGCCCCTTCAATTTTGGAATGCGCCTAAAGCAGTGAGAAAGCTCATTGCTTAATTTACATAAGCCATTGCATAGAAATTCTATTGTTTACAAAAGAAAGGAAAAGGGCCATTTGAGAGGGAGTAGGCCACCTCCCCCATCACCAGTCTTAACTTTTGACAAAGCGAGGAGGGTCCCCCACACTTGTCAATGTAAACAGCCTAGGCCCTTTACGGAATAATCTGGTTCCATGATTTCACACCGAACAAGGCATGAGTTGCCATTTTCACCTAAAAGGCTGCCTACCGTTTTCACTCAATGCTAATTGTTAATTGCAAAGCTCTTGAAGGCCTTTTAGCATTGATTTGGAACTTGATTGTTCACTTTTATTGGTATCTTCACCATCTTGCATGAGGGCTCTCTATGCATAAAAATTTGTCATGTTTAAAAAAAAATTGGGTATGACAAAACAAATCATGCATAAAAATTGTCATGTTTACCAAAAAAAATTGGGTATCATGAAACAAAATGTTCACAGAATTTTTCAAAACACTGGCTGGCAAATTACCTCAAGTAAGGCACTCTCCAAGCACACTGAAAAAAGCCACTAGGCTGTTACACTATTTTAAAACTAGGAAATACTAAATTTGGACTCACCTCTCCTATTAATTAGATGAGGTGCCTCCCAAATCCTTTTTTTTTTTTTTTGGTTTTGCAATGAGCCAATTTCATTGGCCCATCACTCATAAAAAATGAAACTATGGAGGCTCCCCAAAATAAAAGGTTCTATTTTGAAGTATAGAGTTCCTCTTGTTTGGCCCACCTATATAGGTGAAAGGAGGACAACATTTGCCCAAGCATATGGGATAAAAGTGAGATGCTATGGAGAACATGTTGAGGAACAAATTGGGAACCCCATGCGAACCCATTGGGAACTTAAAGGAAACATAACAGGAACACATTGAGAACTAGGGAAAATTGAAAAAAAAAATCCTTCTCCCTTCCCCCTCCCCCCTCCACCAAACTTAAAAGGAAAAAAAGCAAGGCACCTTGAGTGCATGCTTGGGCCTTCCCATTGGCTGCATGAAATTTCTCTTCCCAAAAGAGTTCATCACCATTTTTGGCCTGGGCTAATACCCCTTGCAAAGAACACCCCACCTATTCTGAGGACAATAGAGTTAGGCAATTAAGGGGCGAGATCGGCCATTTTTGCTGTAGTAGGGCATTAATCACATACCTGGGAATGAAAATTTTGGCATTTCATTGTGAGATTTAATAAAATTTCCTTACTTTGCTGATACCACTGAAAGACTGGATAGTGGGCCCAAAGACAGGGTGAAGAGAGGGTGACTTTAGAGATAACTCCAATATGCTTATAATAACCCTTAGAAACAACCCAAAAACCTTTGTGTCTTTTACCATGGTACCTCAGTAGTTGTTGGTTCATCCAAACATCTTATGATGTAAGAACAAAAATAACACGAAAGCAATGATACATATTTTATTTTGTGATACGTCATTTGATGAGCAATATTTACGTCATCTATCTATCTTTGGGGGTTGGGGGAGGGGGGGGGGGTGTTTCAAGATTGATTCGATCATGTTGCTCAATAGGTTGTCATTCTTTGGACGCAAATATATACGGACTTGTGTGATGGAATGGGCAGAGATGGGTGCAAAAATTAACCCTGAAAACCACCCCCACAAGTGACAGAAAGCACTACGCTAGACAGCAAGTGTGAAATCCTGTGGAAATCTGACACCTGAAAATAAAACAGAGGAAAAGTGCAAATTTGGCGTTTTGTGAGAAAAAGCCATTTTCAGGTCGCACTTAAGCTGTGGTCGGAATGGAACAAAGAGCCAAGGACTTGGGATCCTCGTCAGCGAAAGCACTTGGAAGCTGGCTCGGAAAGCACTTGGAAGCTGGATCGGGATGTCTAGACTCGGCAATACCTCAGTTGTAGTTATTATTGATGAGGTGCTTTTGTGTTTAGATTCATTATAGAGTATAGTAGCTTACTGGATTTTGGCCCCTAAGTAATAGGTTTATTTTTCATTATATGAGGATTTTTGAAAGATGATGTCTTGCATGTGTTGAAACTTGAGATTAGTTATAGAGTTATAATATCTTGATGAAGGATTTTGGTTTTTTTAAGAGGATTTTTTGAAGATTATGTTTTTGCATGGTGAAATATTTGAGTTCCCATAATTCTGCTTTTTCTGTAACATACTTTTTAATGTAAATGGCAAGGCCATAGTGTGACACACCCCTTGTTTTTTAACAGAGAAAGTGGGTCGTTGCATGTCCAATTTGTGTATATTATTATTATGCAATAATAGCCTATTCACAGAGGGCCGAAGAAACATAAATTGCGAGTATTTAGTATTTCCAGCAAGTTAACAATTGCAAAACAGCTACCTCATTGTACTTCATTACTTTCTGGATCAAGTTGGCCTGACAAGCTCCCCTGTGTAAGGGGTGTAAGCAGTAAGTGTAGCTATGTTGTTGTCTGAAGGATTTTGCTACAAACGAGTTATGGGTTTTGTGCACATGCAAGCTTACAGGAAATTAGGGGACCACTTGCCAGTGGGAACTGGGAAGGAAGTAAGATATGGAATCACACTTCTCATATTTCATTCCTGTTTCAAGTATTCCAAGGTTTTTTTCTTTGTATTTGAAAGCACTTTCCTCCACCAAAAGCTGAGTTGGTCAATCCAGGACACTTTCCACCATTCGGAAAGCACCGCCAATGGCAGCTATGATGGGGGAAAAACCATAAAAAAAAACAAAATCGACCCGTCAAAATTTTGCTTTCAGAGTGCCTTGACCTTTGGCAAGGAGAAATTTCACTGGGTAAGGTGTGTACACACACACTGGCTATCATGGAAATCAAATAAAAAATATTCTTTTTGTTAGTGCTTTCCATCATGTAATAAGCACTTGGTGGAGGCAAACTCAAGGTAAACCTCTC
>Ga0116229_10010192_pt1 | contig 14157 bp, 9 predicted proteins | sample S1TSphgellanicum_3_FD_87313 | JGI IMG/M metagenome (GOLD analysis project Ga0116229, IMG submission 87313) | Host-associated microbial communities from peat moss isolated from Minnesota, USA - S1T2_Fc - Sphagnum magellanicum MG | ecosystem: Host-associated > Plants > Peat moss > Unclassified...
CCTCCCCACACCGTGCGCCGTGGGATGAACGCGCTGATGACGAGCGCATACACCGGCAGGCGCGCGGAACATGTCATCAGCGGCGCAATCATGATGGTCGCCAGCCGGTCGCGGGGATTTTGGATGGTCCGCGTCGCCATGATTCCCGGAATTGCACAGGCAAAACTGGACAGCAACGGGATGAAGGCGCGCCCGGAGAGGCCCACGCTGCCCATCACGCGATCCAACAAGAATGCTGCGCGAGGCAGATAGCCGGAATCCTCGAGGATCAAGATGAAAAAGAACAGGATGATGATCTGCGGCAGAAACACGAGGACGCTGCCGACACCGGCGAGCACGCCATGCACCAGCAAATCCTTGAACAAACTGGCGGGCAAGGCGGCGTCGAGCCACCCCCCGAAGCCATCGATGGCCGCCTTGATCGCGTCCATCGGCAGCCGCGCCCAGGAGAACACGGCTTGGAACACGAGGAACAAGATGAGCGCGAGCAGCAGTGGTCCCAGGACCGGATGCAGCACCACGGCGTCGACGCGATCGCTGAAGGTCAAGCCATCGATGCGATCGGCGCCCACCGCCACGAGAATCCGGCGCACCTCGGCCTGATCGTGTTCGATGTCGCCCGCGCTGGGCGTTCGCCAAACCGCCGGTGGCCGTGTCTGCCCCGAGAAGCTGACGCGATCGAGGACGGCAACGAGCGGACCGACGCCGTTTTTCTTCACACCCACGGTCGTGACCACGGGAACGCCCAATTCGGCAGCGAGGCGGTCGGCATCGATGACGATGCCCTTGCGGCGCGCGATATCACTCATGTTGAGCGCGACCACCATCGGCAGGCCGAGGCGCTTCAAACTCAACGCGAGGCGCAGGTTTTGCCGTAAGTTCGTCGCGTCCGTCACACACACGACAAAATCCGGCTGGCTCTCCCCCGTGCGGCGGCCGAGCAAGACGTCGGCCGTCACTTGTTCGTCCGGCGTCAACGGATCGAGGCTGTAGGCGCCGGGAAGGTCTAAAATACGCACCCGCCGCCCGGATGGGGTGACCAGGGAGCCCTCCTTGCGCTCGACCGTGACACCCGCGTAATTGGCCACTTTCTGCCGGCTGCCGGTCAGAATGTTGAAAAGGGCCGTCTTACCGCAATTCGGATTGCCGACCAGTGCGATCAGGGGACCCGGCGCAATGCTCGGCAGGGGGTCCATACCATCACGCGACCAGCGTCTGCTCCGGGCATACGCGGATACACGCGGCCTCGAACAGGCGCAGTGCGAAAGTGCCCGTGCCGACGCGCACGGCGATCGGCTCGCGCGCCAGAAAGCCACGCGCCACGACCCGTACCTGCTCGCCGGGCAGAAAGCCGAGTTCAGCGAGCCGCCGCGCCAATTCGGTCGGCGCCGACGCGTCGGCCGAGGAGACCGAGACCACACGGGCCAATGCGCCGGGCTGCAGATCGGCAAGCCCGACATGTCGGCTGTCATCGGCGGTTTTGCTCATGCGGGAACTGTATATGAGAATCGTTCCCATTACCATTGCGGATTGCGGATTGGTGCACCGCACATTTTTCGTTCCTGATAATCTTACCTGGCATGCCAACGCTTTTCGAAAAGATCATCGCCGGCGAGTTGCCGGCCACCATCGTCTATCGCGACGACCGGGTGGTTGCCTTCTTGGACATCCGGCCCGCCGCCCCGATTCACCTCCTGATCGTTCCACATAAGCCGATTCCGACGGTCAATGACATTGCGCAGGACGACGAATCCTTGATCGGCCACATGGTGCTGGTCGCACGCGATCTGGCGAAGAAGCAGGGGATCGATGTGAGCGGGTACCGGCTGATCATGAACTGCAACGCGGATGGCGGCCAAGAGGTCTATCACCTGCACCTGCATCTGCTCGGCGGGCGGCCGCTCGGACCCATGGTGATGCGGGCTTGAGCGCATGGCGAGGCACACTGTAAAGAACACGTAAGGATTCAGGCGATGAAAAAAAAGAACAGCGCGGCCGCCGCGCCGAACCGGCCGAGGCCGGTGCGCAAGGCCAAGACCAGCGCCAAACGATCGGCAATCGCAGTCAGGAAGACCGCCGCCGTGAGCGGCGCGGTCGAACGGCGCAATGCGCCGCCGCGCGAATTGTATCCGCCCATCGACCCGTACAAGCACGGGTATCTGCGGGTGTCCGATATTCACGAAATCTATTACGAGGAGTCGGGGAACCCCGCCGGAAAACCGGCCGTATTCCTGCACGGCGGCCCCGGCGCGGGCTCCGACAAGCGCGCACGCCAGTTTTTCGATCCGCGGCATTACCGCATCGTCGTTTTCGATCAGCGCGGCTGCGGCCGCAGCCGGCCGAGCGCCAGCCTGATTGAAAACACGACCTGGCATTTGGTCGCCGACATCGAGCGTCTGCGCAAGCATCTCGGCATCGACCGCTGGCTCGTGTTCGGCGGCTCCTGGGGCAGCACGCTCGCCCTGGCGTATGCGCAGGCTCACCCGGACCGCGTGACCGAACTCGTCCTGCGTGGCATTTTCCTGCTCCGTTACAACGAAATTCGCTGGCTTTATCAACACGGCGCGTCGGAGATTTACCCCGATGCCTGGGAAGCGTATCGCGACGCGATTCCAGCCGACGAACGCGACGACTTCTTGAGCGCTTATCATCAGCGCCTCACCGGCACGGATCAGCGCGCGGCGCTGGCCGCCGCGCGAGCCTGGTCCGTGTGGGAAGCCTCGACGAGTTTCCTGCTCAGCAATCCCGACAACATCAAGAAATGGGCCGAGGATCATTTCGCGCTGGCCGTGGCGCGCATCGAGTGCCACTATTTCGTGAACCGCGGGTTTCTGCGCAGCGAGTCGCAGCTGCTGGACGACGTGCCGCGAATCCGGCACATCCCCGCCACCATCGTGCAGGGACGCTATGACGTCGTGTGCCCCGCGACCAGCGCCTGGGACCTGCACCGCGTGTGGCCGGAGGCGGACCTGCGCATCGTACCCGACGCCGGCCATTCAGCCTTCGAGCCCGGCAATATTCGCGAATTGGTGCTCGCCACCGATCGCTACCGGAGCCGCTGACACCAGGGCCCATGATGAGCCGGTTGCAGCGATCCGCAGTCCGGACCCGCCGGGCGGCGGCGTGTGTCGCGGCGTTGCGCGTCCTGGCATTGAGCGTGGGGGGCGAGCACGCCGTCGCCGTCGCCGCCGATCCGCCCGTCGCCGCCGATCCGCCCGTCGCCGCCGATCCGCCCATCGCCGCGGCTGTGCAGCTCCCGCCCACGAAGCTGCTGCGCTTTCCCGACGTATGGCACGATCGAATCGTGTTTACTTATGCGGGCGACCTATGGACCGTCGGCACGGACGGCGGCGCCGCGACGCGGCTCACCGCCAATCCCGGCCTCGAACTCTTCGGCAAATTCTCACCCGACGGCCGCCACATCGCCTTTACCGGCCAGTACGGCGGCGATGAACAGGTCTACGTGATGCCGTCCGCCGGCGGCGCTCCGCACCAGCTCACCTTTTTTCCGGCGCCGGGACCTCTCGCGGATCGCTGGGGTTACGACAACCAGGTCTACGGCTGGACTCCGGATGGCAGCGCGGTGTTGTTCCGCTCGTCGCGCGACGGCATCTCGCTCACGGACGCGAAGCTCTACATGGTGCCTGTCGGGGGCGGCGCCGCGACGGCGTTGCCCATGCCGGTGTCGGGCGCGGGACATTACTCGCCCGACGGGACCAAGATCGTCTATTCGCCGCTGTGGCGCGATTTTCGCAGCGAAAAGCACTACCAGGGCGGCTGGGCCAACGACCTCTATATCTTCGATCTCAAGGCGCCCGCGCTGCTGCGGGTCACCGACGATCCACATACCGACCGCGATCCGATGTGGATCGGTGATGCGATCTACTTCAACTCGGACCGTTCGGGCACATTCAATCTGTACCGCTACGACGTCGCGACCCGGCAAACGCGGCAAATCACCCACTACCGCGACTGGGACGTGCGCTGGCCAAGCGCCGATGCCGAGGGCCGGATCGTCTACGAACTCGACGGCGAACTGCATCTTTTCGATACGCATGACGACAGTGATCGCGCCCTCAGCATCGTCGTGCCGGTCGACTCCACGATCCTCCGTGCCCAGGCGGTGAACGCGGCCGATTTCATCGAAGGCCAATCCGTCAGTCCGGGCGGGGAGCGTGTCGCCATCGTCGCGCGCGGTGATGTCTTCACGGTTCCGGTCGAGCACGGAGTCGTCCGCAACCTCACGCAAACCTCGAACGCGCACGAGCGCGAGGCAGCCTGGTCGTCCGACGGCAAGCGCGTCGCCTACGTCTCCGATGCCGGCGGCGAGGAGGAGATCACCATTCAGCCGCAGGATGGCGGCACCCCCGCGGTGGCCATCACGTCGGGGTCGAAAGCGCGTTACTACGCGCCGCAGTGGTCGGCCGACGACAAGCGAATTGCATTCTCGGACAATGCCGGACGTTTGTACTCGGTCGAGGTGGCGAATGCGCATCGGGTCGAGATCGCCGACGATATCTACGACGCGACACGCGATTACCGCTGGTCGCCGGACGGCCAGTTCCTCGCCTATTCCCTCTACGATCCCAACGGCTACGCCGCGGTGTACATCTGGTCGGTCGCGGACGGCAAGTCGCGCCGCGTGACTCCCGAGTGGTTCGACGCCGGCAGCCCGGCGTGGGCGCCCGACGGCGAACTGCTGTATTTTCTGAGCGCACGGGAATACGCGCCGCAGATGAGCACGATCGAATTCGACTTCGCCGGCAATCGTCAGGTCGGTATATTCGCGCTCGCGTTGCACCCGGGCGTTGCCAATCCCTTCGGTGTGCAAAACGACGATCCGGGCACGGCTACCCAGAAAGATGCAGAGAAGAAAGATCCGGACAAGGATGACACCGGCACGGCCAAGAAACGCAAACCGGCGGTGAAGATTGATTTCGACGGCATCATGCAGCGGGTGATTCGCGTGCCGGTGGACGCCGACAACTACTCGGGCCTCGTCGTCAGCGACGAAAACCTCCTGTACCAGCGCAGCGCCGCCCCGTATTACGGACGCGATCCGGAGGTCAAGCCGGCGGTGCTGGCCTATTCGATCAAGGAGCGCGAGGCGAAGCCCGTGGTGGAGGACGTGACGGAATGGTCGGTCACCGCCGACGGCAAACATGTGCTCGCGCAACTGGGCTCGAAGGAGATCAAGCTGTTCGAGGTGGGCGGGAAGAGCGAAGACGCCAAGACCGTGTCGCTCGCCGGCCTCACCGCGACGCGCGTCCCGGCGCAGGAATGGCGCGAGATTTTTGCGGAAGTGTGGCGCCGCTACCGCGATTATTTTTATGTCGAGAACATGCATGGTTTCGACTGGGTCAAGCTGCGTGCGAAGTACGAGCCGCTGCTCGACTACGTGGGCCATCGCGCGGACCTGAACTACGTGATCGCCGAAATGATCGCCGAGCTCACCGTACAGCACGCCTACATCGAGGGCGGCGACCTGGGTCTGCCGAAACGGCCATTCGTCGCGCTGCCCGGCGCGAGGTTCGAGCTCGACGCCGATACGGGACGCTACCGGATCGCGAAAATCCTCCCGGGTGAGAACGAGGAGCCGCTGTACCGCTCGCCGCTGACCGAGGTCGGCATCGACGTGCATGTCGGCGATTACGTGCTCGCGATCAATGGACGCGAGCTCAAGGCGGGCACCGACCCGTACGAGTTGCTGCAAGCGCAGCCGAATCAGCCCGTCGAATGGCGCGTTTCGGCCACGGCCGACGGCAAGTCGCCGCGCGTCATTCGCTACCTGCCGCTCAACACGGAAACCAACTTGAACTATCTTGCCTGGGTACGCGCCAACAGAGCCCGGGTGGACCAGATGAGCCACGGGCGATTGGCCTACATTCACCTGCCCGACATGGGCGAGGCCGGGATTCGCGAGTTCATCAAATGGTGGTACCCCCAGGTTCGCAAGGAGGGACTGATCGTCGACGTGCGCGACAACGGCGGCGGCAACATCTCCGCGATGCTGATCGAACGCCTGGCGCGGCACCTGGGCGGCCTGGATTTCGCGCGCAACTATGGTGCCGCGCAGACCTATCCGGGCGTCGTGCAGCCGGGACCGAAGGTGGCGCTCATCAACGAGGACACCGCCTCGGACGGCGATATTTTCGCGCACGCCTTCCGGGAGTGGAATCTGGGTCCGCTGATCGGCAAGAGGACCTGGGGCGGCGTGATCGGCATCACCGAGCGGGGCCCGCTGCTCGACGGCGGCATCGTCTACGTCCCCGAATTCGGCAGCGCGGACGCCGCGGGACATTGGATGATCGAAGGCCATGGCGTCGATCCGGACATCGTCGTCGAACAGGACCCGCTCGAAGTCATCCGGGGACACGATCCGCAGCTCGAACGCGGTATCCTGGAACTCATGCAGCGATTACCCGCGACCCCACACGGACTGCCCGGGCGCCCTGCGCCGCCCGACAAGGCGTCACCCGACAAGGCGGCGGCCGAACCGACCGGCGCGCCCCGGCCCTAAGCCATGTCCGAACTCGCCATATTGGGGCTTGCCCGCCCCGCCGACGCGCGCGAAATCGCCGAAATGTCGCGGGACCTGATCGAGCAGGGCTTGACCTGGTCGTGGACGCCCGCGCGCGTGCAGCACTTCATCACCGGCGCGGAATCGTCGGTCGTCGTGGCGCGCCGTGATTGGCGTATCGCCGCATTCGCCATCATGCATTTCGGCGACGAGGTCGCGCATTTGAACCTGCTCGCCGTCGCCGCCACCCACCGCCGCCAGGGCCTGGGCACCCAGCTCATGCGCTGGCTGAGCGCCACCGCGATCGAAGCGGGCGTGTTTCGGATCAACCTCGAACTGCGCACCAATAATCTGCATGCGCGCGAATTTTACGCGAGCTTGGGGTTCGAATCGGCGGGCATCATCCAGGGCTACTACCAGGGCCGCGAGGCGGCGCTGCGCATGTCGCGGCGCTTGGATCAAAGCGCGTAATTCCGCGAGCGCGCGCGACGTTGCAGCGGAAACGTCCAGTGGATAACTTTGGGACTCAAGCCATACCGCTCAAGCCTCCGCCTCCTCGACCGCATCCGACACGAATTGACCCTGGCGGTTGAGTTCGGCAAAAAGCCCGTTCGAGCGCGCGAGTTCATCGTAGCGCCCTTGTTCGACGAGCTGTCCGTCCTTGAGCACGACGATGAGATCCGCCTCGCGCACGGTCGACAAGCGGTGTGCGATCACGAAGGTCGTGCGATCCTTGGTCAGTGCCTTGAGAGCCCTCTGGATGCGCGCTTCCGTCGCATTGTCGAGTGCGCTGGTCGCCTCGTCGAGAATGAGGATGGGCGCATCCTTGAGCAGCGCGCGTGCAATCGCCACACGCTGGCGCTCGCCGCCCGACAGCGAGCGGCCGCGCTCGGCCACCAGCGTGGCGTAGCCGTCGGGCTTGATGACGATGAAATCGTGCGCCTCCGCCGCACGGGCGGTGCTCTCGACCTGCTCTTGCGACGCGGCCGGATTGCCGAGGCGGATGTTGTCGGCGATCGAACGGTACAGCAGTCCCGGGTCCTGGAACACGACCGCGATATTGCGCCGCAAGGAATTGAGCCCGACCGTGCGTATATCGATTCCATCCACCAGGATGCGCCCGGACAGCGGCTCATACGCGCGATACAGCAGTCCCAAGGCCGTGGTCTTGCCCGCGCCGGTGGGACCCACGAGCGCGATCGTGGCACCGGCGCGCGCCCGGAAACTCAAGCTTCGCAATGCCAGATGCTGCGGATCATCGTAGGCGAACGAGACGTCCTCGAACACGACCTCGCCCCGCACCTTCGGCAACTGCAGCGCGCCGGGAGCGTCCTTGAGCCCGAGCGGCGTATCCAAGATCTTGAAGAATTCCTGCAGCGACGGGATCTGAATGAACATGCCGGAAATGAATCCGGCAAACTGTTCCAGACGGCCGATCAACAACATCGCGAAGCCCGCGAACGTCACGATGTTGCCGACCGTCACTTCGCCCTTGCCGTTCAACGACGCGCCAAGCAGAAATATCGCGACGATGGTCAGGGTGCTCGCCGCGCGCGTGGCGACCGACAGCCAGGCCCAGCCGCGCAGCACGGGGTATTGGGCGTGCAGCACCCGCTGCGTCAAGGCGCGAATGTCGGCGACCTCGGCGTCGTGGCGCGTGAAACTCTGCACCACCGCGGCGTTGCTGAGCACGTCGCCCGCGCGCTCGGCGATTTTCTGATGCAGCTGTTCGACCTGGTGCTGCGCATCGTCGGTGCGGCGCATGGTCAAGACGTTGAACAGCGCGAAGCTCACCATGAGTCCGGTCATGAGCAGCGCGAGCTGCCAATTCATGCGCAGCGCGAGCGGCAGCATGATCAGGACCGACAACAGGGTTGCCAGATGCTCGCGCAGGAAGCCCAGCCAGACGCTGAACAGGGCCGTGCTGCCCGCGTGCATGATGCGCAGCAGCCGGCCGCTGTGGTGCTCGCCGTGAAATGCCAGCGGCAGCGCGACCGCGTGCTCGAAGAACTGCGTGATGACGGCGAGACGGCGCCGATGGGCCAGCCGGTCCGCCTGCAGCGACACCCAGACGCTCGCGGCGATCCCCAGGATGCCGAACCCGGTCCACAAGACAATAAACTTCCAGGCCCGCTGGTGCTGTTGCGCGACCAGGGCATCGATGACGCGTCCAAACAGCCACGGCTCCGCCAGCAGAATTCCGGCGAGCGCCATATTTGCGGCCACCAGGAACATCGCCAGCCGCTTTTCCGGCGCCAGCAGCCGAACCACGCGAACGTACACCTGGACGATGGACATGCTGCACATCATGCCTGCTGCCCGGCCTGCCCGGGAACTGGCGCGAGCTTGGGGTATCTCCACCGGGTTTTACTGACCCCCCTTGAACTTTTCCGCACCGGCCCTAGATTCGCTCCGGGCGCGCCGGGAAGACCTCGGCGTGAATTCGTGACATTCAGCCAATACTAGGAGATACCGACATGAGCAATTCGGTGAGACAAGATCCCTGGAGCCTGGTGCCGCGTCTTCAGGACGAGATCAATCGGCTTTTTGGTTCCGTCAACCAGAGCGACAGCAGCTCCGCGACCGCCACCTGGGTGCCTGCCGTCGACATTCATGAGTACCCGGACCGCTTCGAGTTTTACGTCGACGTCCCCGGCGTGGAGGCGGACAAGGTCGAATTGACGCTCGAAGGGGGCGTGCTGACGCTGTCGGGCCATCGGTCCGAGACGCTTGCCGGGAACGGCAACGACCAGGTGCAGTATCACCGCACCGAGCGCGGCCAGGGCTATTTCTATCGGCGCTTCGTGCTGCCGAATACCGTGGACGGCGAACGCGTCAAGGCCTCCGGCAAGAACGGGATTCTGAACATCACGGTCCCGAAACAGGCGAAGGCGCAGCCGCGGCGCATCCAGATCGCAGCCTGAGCGCAGCGTTCATCGGCCGGGTAGCGTCCACCGGCCGGGCCACCGCCGCGCCGCGGATCAACGACAAGATCCGCGGCGCGGCAGCTGGCATCACCTTCAAGTGCACTGTCGCGCTGTGCCTCGTCGCGCTCTGCGCCGCCGCCAAGCCGGCGGATGACCCCCGGCCGCCCGGCGATGTGGATGCGGCCCGCCTAAGCGCGGCCGATGCCGAACCGCAAAACTGGTTCACGGGAGGACGCGACCAGGACGGCAGCTATTACTCCCCGCTCGCAGACATCGATGACCGCAATGTCGGGCGCTTGGGGTTTGCCTGGGAATACGATCTCGGCAACCCGATGCGCGGACAGGAAGCCACGCCGATCGTCGTCGACGGGGTCCTGTACACATCCGGCACCTGGGGTTATGTCTACGCCGTCGATGCGGCGACCGGGCGGGCCCTGTGGCGCTACGACCCGAACGTCGCGCCGATGGCGGCCCGCAACCCCTGCTGCGATCTCGTCAACCGGGGTGTCGCCGTGTGGAAAGGCAAGGTGTACGTCGCATCGGTCGACGGCCGATTGCATGCGCTCGACGCCGCCACCGGACGCAAGCTCTGGGAGGCCGACACGATCACCGATCATGCGCTGCCCTACTCGAGCACCGGTGCGCCGCAGATCGCCGGGAACGTCGTGGTGATCGGCAATAGCGGCTCGGACATGGGCCGCGGCGGTGTTCGCGGCTACGTGGCGGCCTATGATCTCGAAACCGGCGCGTTCAAATGGCGCTTTTACACGGTCCCGCCGGCGGTCGGCAAACCACTCGAGAATCCGGAGCTGGCTGCCGCCGCGAAGACTTGGGATCCGCATCGCAAGCCCGAATTCCAAGGTGGGGGGACCGCCTGGGACGGACTGGCGTACGATCCGGATCTCGATCTCGTCTACCTGGGAACGGCCAACGCGGCGCCGTACGATTTGAGGCAGCTCGGACCCGCGCGCTTGGACAGTCTCTATACCGCCTCGATCATCGCCCTGCATGCTGCCACCGGGCGCCTCGCGTGGTACTACCAGACGACCCCGCGCGACAGCTGGGACTTCGACGCGGTACAAAAATTGGTCCTGGCCGACCTCGACGTGGGCGGCTCCCGTCGGCACGTACTCATGCAGGCGTCGAAGAACGGATTTTTCTACGTCCTCGATCGCAAGAGCGGTGAGCTCCTATCGGCGCGGAACTATACCTATGTCAATTGGGCATCCGGCGTCGACATGAAAACCGGGCGTCCCATCCTGACGAAGACCTCCGACTGGTATGCGGGACCGAAGAACGTCTATCCGTCCTGGGCCGGCGGTCATACCTGGCCACCGATGTCCTTCAGCGCCAAGACCCGTCTCGTGTACATACCGGTCCTCGACGTGCCGAGCGTGTGGGTGGATTTATTGCACAACGGCGGTTCGGTGAAATACATCGACGGCTTCTTCACCGTCAACGGCGTGATCCCCGACGACACGTACGATGCCGGCGACATCAAGAGGCTGTACGGACCGCTGCCGGGCGCCGCCGCGATCAAAGCCGAGCGCAAGGTCAAACCCGTGCGCGAACTGATCCGCGCCTGGGATCCCGTGGCCATGAAGACCGTCTGGGAACACGAAACTTCAGCGGGGATCCGCGGCTACGACGGCGGCGTGATGTCGACCGCCGGCAACTTGGTGTTTCAAGGCCGCGGCAGCGGCGAGCTTTGGATTTACGCGGCTGACACCGGCAAGGTCCTCAAGGTCATCCCGACCGGCAGCCACATCATGGCCGCGCCGATGACCTATGCGGTGGGCGGCGTGCAATTCGTCGCCGTCCAGGTCGGATACGGCGGCGCCGCCATCACGGTGGGACCGATTCCACCGAGCAGCGCCGCGTTGAAATACCGGAACACCAACCGCATCATCGCCTTCAAGCTGGGTGGGCCCGCGGTGCCGACCCCGCCGCCCCGCATCGAGGAGCCTTTTACCGAGCCGCCGCCGCAGACGGCGAGCGCGGCGAGCATCCGCGCGGGGGAGATCAAATTCATCGAGGAGTGCTCGCGCTGCCATGTGCTGGGACCGAGTTCGACGCCGGACCTGCGCAAGCTGAATCCGGGATTGCACGCGGCATTCAAGGACATCGTGCTCCATGGCGCGCTCGCGGCCAACGGCATGGAACGGTTCGACGATCTCCTGACCGAACGCGACGCCGACGACATTCACGCCTATTTGATCGACCAAAGCTGGGTGGCGTATAACGCACAGCAGGCGGCCGCGCATCAATGACACACGCAGAGCACGCGGCCCTACATCAACACACGGCGCGATGTCGCTCGTGGCGCGTGCCTTAACCGCGAGGCTGCCAATGCCGACCAGTGATTATTTTGCCGATGACTATGCGGGCGCGAGGGCCAAGTTTCTGTCCGCGGCCGGTGCCGCGGGCGCGGCGCTGCATTGCTACGCGCATCCGTCATTACATGATCCGGCGGGAGGCCCGCTCGCGACCGATGTCGCCGTGATCGGCCCGGCGGCGGCCACACGCTGCTTGCTGGTCATCTCGGGCACGCACGGCGTGGAAGGGTTCGCGGGCAGCGGTTGTCAGGTGGGGTTCTTTCATGACGCGCTGTACCGTGCGCTCGGTAGCGACGTGCGCGCGGTGCTGGTTCATGCCCTGAATCCCTACGGTTTCGCCTGGATTCGCCGCGTGAACGAGGACAATGTTGATCTCAATCGAAACTTTCAGGATTTCACCCGGCCGCTGCCGCATAACGCAGCCTACGAACCGCTGCACGGCCTGCTCATTCCGCCGGATTGGGACGGCGCCGGCAGACGCGCAGCCGATGCCCAACTCGACGAGTTCCTGCGCAGCCATGGCCTCGCGGCTTTGCAGACGGCGGTCTCCGCCGGCCAATACGCGTATCCTGACGGGCTGTTCTACGGCGGCGTGAGCGAGACCTGGTCGAATGCGACGTTTCGGCGGATCCTGGCGACTCACGTCGCGCCGGCGACCGGCCCTTTGGTCGTACTCGATCTTCATACCGGACTCGGTCCATTCGCCTACGGCGAGCCGATCCTCGTGGGCGGCGGCGAACAAAGCAGCGAGCGGGCAAGAACGCGCTTCGGCGCCGAGATCAAGAGCCTGGAATCCGGCGAATCCAGCTCATCCGTATTGACCGGCACACTGGAGCACGCCTTGCACGACGGCGCGGCCAATCGCGACGGTGCGGCTGATCGCGACATCACATTTTTCGGCTTGGAATTCGGCACCAAGCCGATCGCGGAGGTGCTCATGGCGCTGCGCGGCGATCATTGGCTGCATACCGCCAAGAACGTCGCCGCGTCATTGCGGGACCGGATCAAGACTGAGCTTCGCGACGCGTTCTATGTCGACGCGCCGCATTGGAAGGCGGCGGTCTACGGCAGGATGGCGGACTTCGTTCTCCGCTCCGCGCGGGTGCTGGCCGAAGCGTGAGCGGCACGCGAACGTTGCGCGGGAACATCGCGTTGAACGGGCCGGCGCCATCGTCTTTGGCACTGGCCGCGATCGCGATTTGCTTTGCCTGCTCGAGCGGGGCTAAGGACTGGGTGATCCATGCCGGCACACTGCTGGACGGTAGCGCAGCGGCGCCCCGGCAGCGAGTCTCCATTCTCGTGCACGACGATAAAATCCTATCCGTCGAGCCCGGCTTTCTGGCCCCTGCCGGTGTGGAGGTCATCGATTTGTCCGATGCCACCGTGATGCCGGGGTTCATCGACTGCCATGTGCATATCTCAGCGCCGCTGCCGAACCGCGGCAACGCGACCGAGTATTGGTTGACGCACACCGATATCGACCGTGCCCTGGACGCGGCCATGTTCACGCGGCAATTGCTGCAGCAGGGCTTCACCAGCGCGCGCGACGTGGGCGGCGGCGATGAAACCGTCGCCGTGCGTAATGCAATCGACGCCGGCAAGATTCCGGGACCGCGCCTGTGGGTCTCCCTCGAACCGCTGGGTCCCACCGCCGGCCATGGCGACCCCAGGAGCGGTTTGGATCCCGGCTTGTCTCACCCGGGCTGGGATTACGGCATCGTCGACTCGCCCGACCAGGCGCGACTGCGCGTGCGCGAGCACAAACGGCGCGGCGCAGATCTCATCAAGCTGATGCCCTCGGGCGGAATCGGATCCACCGGCGATGATCCGCACCTGCAGCTCATGACCGACGAGGAGATGCGCGTTGCGGTCGAGACGGCGCACTCCCTCGGAATGAAGGTTGCCGCCCACATTTATCCAGCCGAGGCGATCGAAAATGCCGTGCGCGCCGGCGTTGATTCCGTCGAACATGGTTCGTTCGCGACGGCTCAAACATTCGCCTTGATGAAGGCGCACGGCACCTATCTGGTCCCGACGCTGTCGGTCTACGAAGTGTTCTATGCGGCGGCCCGCGACCATCCGGAATTATTGCCGCCAGGCAGCGCCGCAAAGGAACTGGCCAATGATCTGTTGCCCGCGCGTAATTTTCCGCTCGCCGTCAAATCCGGCGTCAAGATCGCGTATGGCACCGACCTGGGTCAAGGCGATCATACGCGCGAGTTCGTGTTGATGGTCGAGAACGGACTCGCGCCCATCGATGCGCTGTTCGCGGCGACGCGAAACGCGGCGGAGTTGCTCGGGGCGTCGGATCGCATCGGCTCCGTGCAACCCGGACGCTACGCCGATCTGGTGGCGACGGCGCATGACCCGCTGC
>Ga0116229_10010194_pt1 | contig 14156 bp, 3 predicted proteins | sample S1TSphgellanicum_3_FD_87313 | JGI IMG/M metagenome (GOLD analysis project Ga0116229, IMG submission 87313) | Host-associated microbial communities from peat moss isolated from Minnesota, USA - S1T2_Fc - Sphagnum magellanicum MG | ecosystem: Host-associated > Plants > Peat moss > Unclassified...
CCATGTTTTCTCCCTAAATGAGGAAATATGTTTATGTTCATGTGAAGTTGTTTTGTGATTGTTTTTGGTGCGGAGGAAAAATGCCTCATCCTATGAATCTTTAATTTGAAGTATTAGAAATCTGCTATGTTTAATGCTTCTACTTAGGAGACACTATAGGATTTCTAATTAGGTGTTAAGGTTGAACCAAGGAGATGATGACAAACTCAAGTGGTGTCATGAGTGGTCTCTTTGACCATATTTGATGGGTGAGAATCTTTGGTTGTGCAAAGTTCAATAAATGGTCATCTTGTCATTGGGAATGTGAAAATACCCATGTAATTGGGAGTTCCATGATTGAAATGGTTTTGGGATTCTACACTGGGAAAGTACTTGGGTTTCAATGTCTTATTTTATCCTTATAGTACTCCTAAGCAAGGTTGTTGGAAGAAGTTATGTATGAGGTTGTGGGATTACTTTCTACATGGGTGAGAGAAAGAAGCTAGACAACATTTTTTGGCATGCATTATTTTGTGTTGGTTGGTGTTGTGTGATGGGCATTAATTTTGTATTATTGTGTGGGATTGGGAATGTCTAAAATTGGGGGTTGGTTTCTATTTTCAAGGGAGTTGTATAAAAATACTAGTTGTGTTTGAGAGATTGATGTCAGAGTGCATTGATCCTTGGTAACCCACAATTCTCATTGATTAAAGATTGTGTAACTAGTTAGATTTTTGTTTTGTAACCACATTGCAAAGTGCTGGAAACTTGCTGTTGCTTTACTCATATAATTAGGTGTGATTAATTCCACACTATCTTTTTTGTTACAATAGAGAAAATGAAACAAAATAGCACAATGGAAAACATTTCAAAAAAGCTGAAACAAGTCCATATCTTTGGCTAGGATCACTAACACAACTAAGATTTAGTCTTGATGTGAGCTACATCCAAAGGGGAATTCACCACGCATCCCTAAAGGCATGACCTTATGAGGATCACTCACGAAGTTCACAAAAATATTATTTTTATGATTTCATTGACAACTTAAACACTTTTGAATTTAACAAATTATAAGAGGTTCGTCAAAATACATATAGATGTTCTAAGGAAAAAAATATAAAATGAAATAATGAACTCAATGTTCTCATTTACAACTTTGTAAATACTTGAAGAAAAAGTAAATGATTTATCCATTATTTTTGTCCAAGTCTTTTAAGTATTTATCTTTCATCATCTTTGTAGCCTATCAAATTGTGCCATTCACTTTAAGATTCATCCCTTCATTTGGCATCTCCCCTTTAAACTTTATTGTTTTTGACACATGAAATTGACACAATACTTGAATTTGAATCACATTTAATGTTTTCCTAACCCAAAAGATTGAAATTAAAACTCATTATCCACCTATCTAATCCATGAATGAATTCCAATTTCTACTTTTGGCCATAACTATTAACATTTATAAATTCTCCATTTATTGATCACTTTTCGTGTGATAGTTATACATTTATTTTCCAAACATGAATTGTTTGAAGCAATTACTAGGTAACGTTCTTGGGCCAAGGTCTTTTAGTACATGGTGTGCAAAACATTGACTTTTACCTTCTTTTGTTAAAGAACTAGGACACACATTTAAGGTTATCAATTGGGGAGTGTCCTTAAAAATTTGAGGCCTAAACATTTAGCTACTATTCTATGTTAGGCCCTTCAATCCTTGGGCCTTACCATATATTCTTAAATTACTTCCAATTTATGAGGTCTACCCAAATATTATGTTGAGAACTAGAACACCCTTGGATTAGGGCTTTTATTATACTTGTGAGCATTTTGATTTTAAACCAATAACACACCTTTGCAAATTAGCAATATGTAATTGATCAAACTAATATTGATGGGTCTCTAAATTTTAGTTCAATGTTTTATAGGGGAATGTTAATTTTCATAATTATATTTGGTTTTTTAAATACAAAATTTACTTGTTTACCAAAAGAAAGACAAAAGAAAATCCCTCATCACAATGCAATGGTTAAACAAGGAATACCAAAGCAACACAACCCAATTGCCTTCATAAGGCACACAAAAGACAAATATACTAAATTCTAGGACATGAAGTTTATTGAATCTTGTGTGCAATTTCTTTTTTGGAAGTTCATGGGTTAGATTTCCTTTGACATATTACTTACTACATACAAAAAATGTTTTCACACATCATCCTTTTTATATTTTCCTTTATTTTCCATTTCCCAACTTTCTTTAAATTGTCATCTTTTTTTATTTCCATTGTTTAAGGTAATGTAATGTATTAGTACAATTGAACAAACACATTTTTCAGAGTTTCTTTAAGAAAATAACATAGTAATGAAGTTCAAATTTTGATCCATTTTTTTTTCATCAAATTTTGATTTGATTTTTTATTTTTAAACATCATTGGAATTTACACAAAACACAAAGACTTGATATGCCAAAATATATACTCTTGCATGACACACTTTGGGCATGATATGGATCATTTCATTAAGGAGTGTGTTGTTTTTTCCACAATAGATGATTAGTAGGTCATTTATCCTTGTCTTTTTGCATTCAATTTTTCAAGCAACATTTTTGTATTGCCCTTCAACATGCTTTAACCTTTGCTATAGAGAGGAAGATTGCATTGGCGGGTGATGCGTATTTTAGACCTCCCATTACTATTAGGTCTCATGATTTTCATGTAGGTGACATTAAAGGGGTCGTGGGTGAGATAACTTCCTACCACAAGAGGGATTAGCTCTCTCCTCTTCTTGCGAGCTGGTTGTCTTTTGGCCTTTTTTTGACTTTCCCTTGTTGTTTCCCTTGTGATGGTTTTGGCCATCAATCTTTTATTCGACTATTTATTCCCCCTTTTGATGATGACTAAATATAAACCAATAGGTGGAAGCAATGGGTATTTGATTTTTGTTACTAACTACTAGATCTGGTTTTTTGAATATTTAAGGATTAGATAACCATTGATTTTCTTGAAAGAATTAATGGTTATGTGGGCATTTCTTTAAATTTTAAATTTTTTTTAGAACCATGGTTATGTATGAAAAACCCAAGGTATTTTGATTTTTTTTGTAGAGCCATAACAAAAGAGTGGCTTAGAATGATACCCAAAGGGGTTTGGTGCACAATTTCTAATACCCATCTAACACTAAAAGAAACCAATGTTAGGCAATTATTTAGAAACTGCACCAAACCCCTTGCCGGGTATCATGGTAATGCCTAAGTTTGGTAATCATGATTTTCAAAAATTCAATTCTGATATTCAACCATGTTCATCAAAGAATTGATAATCAAGTCTAATATATTGTGATGAAAAATCTAGGAATCGAAACCTAGGTGGATGAAACATCACATCAACACCAAAAGCAAGACGACAAACTCTTGATGGTTGATGGTGATGGGAAGTTATGTGTGAGATGTGTGGTTTTTGTTTTTTGCTAGGTTATGGACTTGTGAGTGTTTATGATCGATGGCATTTGAATTTTTTTTGGTGCCTATTGCAGATGTGTTGTGTGTGGAGCAAGGTGGTTGTGAGGATTTTCTGTTTGGATGTTAATGAAGACGAGATGGTGGTTGAGTTTAAGAAGGAAGGACATTAAGTGCCCTCAACAACTAAGTGTTTTGGGATTTTTACCTATGTTGTGTGGATTTGCATTTGGAGTTTCAAAGACTTTGGACTAATGGTGAAGGGATGAATGCTTGAAATTAAGACACAACTTGTTTTCTAGGGAGGTGGTGATAGTTTTTTCCATTGTGCTATTGACCACTTAGGATAATGTTTTGTAGTATTGCAAACCTGGGTCCATGATAGGGGGATGATGAAAGACATAAGAATTTTGTGAATGGTCATCTTGGCAAAGAAAGATGTATGAATGGGTATTGTGCTGGGCGTGGTGAAGTGTTCTGTTTGAAGGAAGTGAGTACTTAGTAGTCTAGGACCTGCGAATGCTAGCTCAATTTGTTCATTTGGTGCTATTGGGTTGTTCCAATATGGGCATTGTGGTTACATTTGTCAAATTTCCTGAAGTTTGCCTGCAGGATAGTGGGGATTTTTGTGGGATGTTATTCGGCTTCATTTGTCTTTATTGAATTGTAGTTTCCATCTATTAAAGGATCTTTGTGTGACATTCTATTGTGGGCGGTGTGTATGTTATATTGGGGTACGTTGTTGCAATTGTGTATGTTATGGGTGGGTTGGCATTTAGAGAAACTTCTGATGTGCCAATATGGTCAGTTGATATTTAGGAGAGTGAAGTCGGAACAGCTTGTAGGCCTATATCTAGTAGATCCCATGGAATTAGGACATCTCTCTTATAAGTTTGTAAACCTTTTTGAATTTGCTAGATGAATTTATGAATTGCATGTTTTGTGTACATAGCTGATGTTGTGTTGCCAATGCATAGTTAGTGGGTATTTTGAAACTTGTTGTGCCCCTGTTTTTCATTACAATATAACCATGGTGATTCTCAAATTTTTGAAAAAGGTCAAAAAGCCACCCAAAAAACTACCAGTTCCTTTTTGAAACCAGGCGGTTCTTCAAGGAGTTGACACAACCAGAACCAACAGTTCATTGCTTCTGAAGTTTTTCACATGCCCTGACCCAATACTTGCTTGATTCTGAATTTTCTCAGATATCTGGAACTGGAACTGGCGATTATTAAAAATCAAAGAAGCACCCCCACACTGGAAGAAACAAGAAACCCACAAAGCTTGGTCTCTAGAAACAAAATCACCTAATCTACCTACTAAGAGGGGTAGTGTGATCCAAAGAGGCCAGTGTCATTCATTGATTGTGTGGGGACATGCATCATTCAGATATATACTATACAAGTGTGTGGGGTTGTGGGTTTGTCCCAAAAGGACTTCTGTCATGTGAGGGAGTTGTGAGAGTGCTGGTTTGCGGGTATTTAGCCTCTTCCATGTGTGGGAGTGCATGTCCACAGAGTTCCAAAATTGGTGTCGGTGGACAACCCAATTCTTCCATTGCAGACATCCCTTGCTCAACATTACTAAATTAGCTTTGTCACACCCACCAGCCCAATCATTTGGGTTTGGCCCAGTCCAAATCCTCCTTGATGACAGACATATATGCTATACCAACAGTGGTGCAGTTCCTGCCAAGTTTGCTTTGTCCTTCTTCTTCTGAGCATTTTTTTGAATGCCTTGGGCCCTTTGATTTGTGATGTTAACACATGTAACCAACAAGTTGGCTAGAATCTCCAGAACTGGGGACTGATTGCCTTAAGGTTTGCCAACAACTCCAGCACCTTGTCGTTTTGATTGTTGTCTGCAAATCAATGAGAAAGACAAAAAGGCTTTCTCTTCATTTGTTGTTGTTGTCGTAGTTCTTCATGTGTGTGGGAAACGTGAGGGACTGTCTGTGACATGCTTTGTGTGAAAGAGGTAAAGAGATCATAACTGCCTTCTTTACATGTGGGAAAGGAGGAGGGAGTGTTTAACTACCTATTCTGTGTTGCTACTGAGCTTGCAGGTGTGCACCGGTCCCATGCGGTTCTGGTCTTTACTTATTTCGGAATCGGATAACCAGCGCTCCTGGTTCCGGTTCTTTGACAAAATTCAGAATTAAAGAACCTTTGATCCCTGGTTATTTCAAAAATCTTAAAGAACCTGCAGTTTTCATGAAAGAACGGATAAACAACTGACCATTTTCATGGTCAGTTGTATGATTTTTTTTCAATTTTTGAGAACCATGGTTGTAAACCAGAATCAAGTCCTTTGATCTCTAGAACCATGGTTATAAATCAGAATCAAGTCTTTTGATTTCTTGAACCATGGTTATGAATCCTATAAACCGGTCTGATCGCCACTGGGGATCTGCCCAACCCTAGTGTGCACTACTTATTTGAGTAGCCATCTCTATGGGGGGGTTCATAACCTCCATGCAGTGTATCGACTAGGTATCCTGACAGAGCTTGCTGGTTATCGGACGATAACCAGCATGCTACTGGGTCATGATGGTCACAGTGAACCAGCACCCACCAGTGCACCATCCCCTGGATGCCTTATTACACAGTTGTGGATGAACCTCAACTGAGTTAAAATTTGGTTTCACCTTGCTAATCAATTTTGTAGGAAATACGTCTCTTATATAGGTAGATAGGCAGGAAAATAGGTAAGTACTAGGTGAGAGTTGTTTTTACTACCTACCTATTACCAACCTGCTTGTGGGTTGTTAGTAGGTAGGTAGAAAAAAAAGCAACTGAGCTAACTACCATGGTTAGCTAGGAAACTGAAACCCAACAGAAAACTGTTTCATGACCACTTACCATTCATCCTTCATGGTGCACTGGTGGGTGCTGGTTCACTGTGGCCCCAACTTATTGGATGTTGGGTTTCACCTTGGTTACTTCCCCTGTAAAGGATAGGTAAAGTTGCTATCTAGGTAGGATGATAGTTAGTGACCAGGTATGTGGATGCATGTTGATGGTTAGTAAGGGAACTAGAACCCAATCTAAATGTGTCACATTCTTTTGTGAAGGGCTACTTATAAAAGTCTAAAATACATGAAGTTGATGGGCAGTGATATTTGCATTAATTTTACATAGTTTTAAATATAATTGCAACTATATTACCTCATTTACTTTTTAGACAACAATTTGCATTTCTGAATATAAGGTTCAAAACCAATTAGACTAAATTTGCAACTAAAATGCAATAAAATGAGATGCTTTACAAAATTAGCGTTTTTTAAAAAAATTCCTCACATACGTCAACTGGCACAGATCCCTAACATTAATTAACATTAAATGGTGATTGTCGTAGGTTGGCTATAGCATTTTTACAAAAGTCTTGTTACAAATGATGACCTAGGAAAAGCTAGGCCTAGATGTGGCTAATTCAATTATCATTTTCAAAAACTAGTGAAAAATCCCTAGAAATCATTAAAAAAATTATTTTTGTTTCATATTCTGAAAACAATCCACCAATTTTCTCACACAAAAAAACATTGAATACAATGGAGAAGATCTTTGGAATAATTGAAATATATTTAATTGCATCTCCTTACTTATTTATGGAGCTTTAAGTCAAAAGTATTTAGTCTTTTAAAACAATTTAAGTTCCGTAGTATTTTATATAGGTGCAATTGAAAATCAATATTTAGCATCCTTAATGTCAAAGCTACTTCTAACATTAATAAGGTATTGTAGACACAAGTGAATCCATAATGCTTGCCTAAAGGCATGGTTCAATAAAATAATATTCTCAACTTATATTATAGTAATAACCTTTTCCCCTCCCCCCCCATTTCAACCTTACATAGATGGATTACACATCTTGATTGCAAAAGTAGTTAATTGATCAACATTTACACACAAACTAATATAGTTTTCACACACTAGACCCTAGCCACTTTCTTTGGTGTGAAATTTCAAAATGTTGCAAAATTTTGGAAATGTCATGTCACAAATTAATTTATTTTTTGAAGAAATTGCATAAATTTATAAAAATTAAAAATTATCAAAATTTTCCAATTTTAAACCTAAGTTTTAGGTAGGTTGTAGAAAATAGCAAGAAAAATGTACATTATCCTCATAAGTGTTGCCATTTTTGGAATGCTTGCCATTATGCTATAGCAAAAAATAAATTAAACCAAATAGAAGCATAAACAACTATGATTTATCCTTTGTGTTAGCCATGTTTGTGTCTACCATGGGAGATGTTAAACAACTTCAATCGAACTTTATCTACTACACAAAATAGGGCCTATTTATAGAGCAATGTGGTTTTTCATTGTTCTATGCAACAAAAGGTATGATAAAACATTTAATGATTTAATATGCCATTAAACCTAAAAGTGTAATTGTTGAATGAAAAAATGAAACACAAATTCATTTGAGTATGAATTGGGCACTCAAAAGTAATAGCATGTCCAAAGGAATCTCAAGGTTTTCAAAACCTTGGTGTGATATATAGTGATAGTAGGTTGAGAGACATCTGATTTATGGTTAACATGCAATTGATTTAACTAAAATATTAAATATCTTAGTAATGTAAAATTTGAAATCAAAAGCCAACTTTTGAACATGTTTCAACTACATAAAAATGGAAAAAAATTGTAATTAAAATTTTTAAAAGAATTGTGATGGTTTAAAAAGTCTTGCCCATTTCAATTTGCACCCAATTTGCAAGCATTGGTGTGTTACTCATAAACTAAATCACTTTTTTCTTTGTTCTTTTTCCTACATTCTTTCCTTTCCTTATTCTTTATTGAAAAGCTTATATGGCATCAAGCCATTCATCCTCCCATGCATTTTATTCAAATAACAACACACATTAAAAGAAAGTTGTAACCCCTAACAACTTATTTATGGGATGTGAAAAACACACATGATTGAATAGATTCATAGTATTTTCAAGGTTCCTTAAATACATTTGATTAATGTAGTACAAAGAAACATTCAACACATTTTTTGTCGAATAATTAATGAAACTTGAATATTTCATGTTCAAGAGTAAAATATTTTTGAATATTCCAAAAGACTATTTATTTTCCGTTGCAAAAACTTTTTCTATGAAAAATTAATTTGAATGTTTGATTGTATAAATAATATAATTAATGTCTAAAATGTCAAGGTACTATGTTAATAAATAAAATATAAATGTAAAAATGACATGCATGTATAATTCTAATGATGAAAAATTTCAAGGAATTGGTACATGAGTGATTTTTTGGAATCCATGATATGGTTATCTTGGACATTTCCAAAGATAATTCCAAAGACAATTAACTCATTTCCTAGTTTAACCACATCACTTCTTTCCTAATAAGTAACCTATTTTCTTACCAACTTTCCTAATAACTATTTACATCTTTATAATTACCTCATTTCTTTTCCCTACCCACCAACATGGATATGAAAATGCAATTAACTTGTGTCTTTTTAAGTCCATGATATTTATATTAATTAGAATTAAATTTGATATTGACATAAATAGTGATGAATTATTGAAAACCATATGAAAACATTAAAAAATAAATAAATTGATAATCATTGGTACTACATAATTGTGCGAAGCCCAAATAAATTATACAATAAACAAGATGAATTGTTTTTCTAGTATGTCATATTTGCATAAGGGACAAGGACCACCAAACGAGTTTTAAAAAAACATTCAAAGCATTTGATTTCATTAATTGTGCTTTATGGCAACATTTTCATTTTCTATCTTAGACTTTTGCAATTTCAATAACAAATCTAAGGCTTCCAATATTAGTTGCAGGACATTTTCAATTAAAATAATAGGAAATCAATAAACCATATGTTTTAGGTTTATTAGGATTTATCCACTACTAGAAATCTTGTATTATGTAATCATTCACTATGTGACTATATGTAACTATCTATCATTTGCAACTATGTTTTATCATTTTTACAATTAGTCACCATCCTTTTAAATTTGGCATTATTTTTGCAACTATGGTGTAACAATTAAATTGCACATCCTTCATATTGATTAACTTTTTGAAATTTTCATCCAAGAATAGGCCCTATGTTCATTTAATTACACAACTTGGTTTTTTTTATGGTGTGATTATACATTTTTCTACATTAGGGTATTGAAAATTACATTAAAAATATATTTGACATATTTAAGTGTATGGGTAAGCTCATATTATGGGCATATTAGAATTTTAAAAATCATTTTGATTTTGTATGGTTTGTTCCAAAATAAAACATGTCTATTTTAAGGTATGATTAATTTATATATTTGTGGCAAGGCCATATCGATATGATAAAATCGTTGTATTAAATGAGTATTAGTTATTCATGAATTATTCTTGTCAACTAATCATTTAATTAATTGAATGTTAACTAATATTATTTAAATATATAACAATTGATTACTTGGTTAGTTATTTCAAAAAATAATAATTGATTAAATATATATTAAATCATAAATTGATACAATATTTAAGATTTATTGATTAATTATTACCATTGATTAATTAATTATCTAATTAGTATGTATATTTAATTCAAATAATTAATTCACATATATAATTATTGAATACCTTCTTATTTAGTTGTATAATTAAAAAAATTAAAAACATACACAAAGCACGGTATGGGAAAAAAAAATTGTAAACCAATTTTCAACTAAGGTGCAATTAAAATATTTAACCCATTTGTTTTGTCCTTGAATTTCAATTCACAAACTATATAAACAAGGTGTTTCTTGTTGTTTGCATATTAAAATACATGTACCAACTTGAGATGAATTTTAAAAAGCTTAACCTTAAAGGCAAAACATAAAATAAAATAAAAATATTTACATGGTTATTCGTTTCTTCACCTACCCTTTTATTACTTGTTTATTTAGATAAGTAAATATCCTATTTTTCTACCTACCTAGGTAATAGTAAGTAGGTGTGTATTGTAAGTAAATCCTACTTACTTATGTGGGTAGGTAGGTATGTAACCTAAGTAAATAGGTATGTCCTACCTACCTAGTTCTATTTACTTATTTAATTTCACCTAGGTATTTAGGTAGGTAGGTGAGTGTATGCACTCTAAGGTGATTCATTTTTTGTAGATGCTCCATTCCATAAAAGTCCATACGATAGTGCTTAAATGGCAATTTATTTTGATATCATTAATTTAATGGGGAATTACATGGTGGCTAATGAACTAAAAAGCCCATTTGAAGAAAAATCATTTTAAACAACTTTTTAATATACATGTTAAGAAAATAAAAATTGAAATCCACCCAAAAATGATTATGATATGGACTTACGAAAATATAGTTCATTTTAGGCCATTCAAGGGTCCATAAATGTTTTTGGTTAGATTTTTTCTAGAAGTTTTTTTGCACTTTTGTTTTTGTTTTAACATATCATATATTGAGTCCTTATAAATATCCCAAATAGAATTCATACTGAAAATGCATGTATGTAAAAGCACAAACAAAAAATTAATCCATATTTTTCAACTTCAAAAGTCTATTACTATATATTTGGTGTATATATGTTGCAATATTTTTTAACATATGTTTTTTTCTTCAAGTTGGCAATCTAAATCTAACCACAAATTTGGAAAATTATTGTTTTTATGGCATGTTAATAGCATGTAAATGCACACCACTTTCCAAAAAATTAGATTGCAATGCAAAAAGTGAGTCACCCTACCTTGCAACCACCTAAGTATTTAACCTAGGTGGGTAGGTAGGTAGGACCTATCAAGCTATTTACCTAGGCTTATGTATTGACCTATTTAATTTTTAATTTTAATTTTTTTTTCAAAATTCAATTAATATGCCACACAACAACTTTTAATTGCACCACATGTAATTATCTAGGACCATCTAAAATGAACAACCATAATGGATAGTGGAGATCAATATTTCAAAGAAAACACTAAAAGAAATTTGAAAGTGAAAGTTAACAACTAGATTTACAACTCATTTGTGGTTGTAATGGACACATGCAACTAAAAATGGCCTATTCGCTTAAGACAAATGCCACAAGACAGTAAATCACAAAAGGCATGACATGGCCATGAAGTTGAAAGTGTAGTCACAAATTTCACAACTAGGCTAAATTTTTTCATCCATTGCCATGGATGATCTTTAATATAATGTGAAACCTCAATTTGCGATTGTATTTGTGACGACATTTGGGATAGTCACATGCTACCAAATGTGATATGGATGGGTGGTTGGGATTTAACCACATAATAATTTAAAAAGCCAATGGCCATAAAACACATGACAATTTTCCATTTGTTCAAAAAATATGTATTATAATTATAATAAAAATATTATAACTACAACCATTAAATTTTATATTAAATAATTAATTATGATAATTAATTAATTATAATCTATCCTAGGCTAAATTATAATAGGCAACATATTTTAGGTTAGGTTAGGGTAGAATAGGCTACCTAGCATAGGTTAAGTAGGTAGGTAGGATCCTATTTATTTTGTTGGGGACAAGCCTTTTGATTGGCTTATCCCAAATGGCACATGCACTATGTTTATAGTGCATACCATGAATCTAGTCTATTTTTTCATCTAGTTATATATTTTACAAGTTTGAAGTTGTAGACAAAGGATACGGGATAAATTCTAATGAAAAGGAAACATTACAACACTACACATTATCATATCCTTTCTCCCATACAAAAACATTATCATATATCCACACAATAAAATATTTATTATTTTCCCTAACTATTTACTACCTACTACCTACTACCTACAAACTAATCGACCATATTGATTAATTAATTAATATAGAAACATTATGACATATCCACACAATAAAATACTTATTACTTAACTTAGTTATTTACCACGTACTACCTATCCTACTCACTACTACCCATCGTATTTATCATATACTACTTAGGCTACATACTTACTATCTGCTACTTAGCTTACCTAATAAATCAATTACTTAAGTTACATACCTATTATCTACTACCTAACCTACCTAATGAATTAATTACCTAGCCTAAATTTAATAAATAATTTTTTTAACAGAGCTAATTAATTAATCAATTAATATGAAAACATTATGACATATCCACAAAATAAAATACTTTTTGCTTAGTTTACCTACCTACTTATTACCTACTAGTACCTTTCCTATTTATTACATATTACTTAGCCTATTTAATTAATTGTTAATTAAGTACCTAATCTAATTTTTGTTAAAAATTTAATTACCACAAACACAAAAATAAATAAATGTTTACACCAAACTGGTGAAAAAAATAGTGTTATGGTGATACATGGCCAAAATTAAAATGTTTGATTTAGATGGATGCATTGAAATAGAATTATATTATGTTGAAAAATTATGGAAATGCCATGTGTGCCATGTAGGTTAATTTGAGATAGTCAGCAACTTATATTGTCCATAGTTGTAAAAACAATTATAATTGTTGTCACCATGCAACTTAGTTACCATCCATAAGTGGACAAACAAGAGAAAACGAATGAAATATGTCAAAATTTCATTTATATTTTGACTTAAAACTTTTGTAGTCATATCATGCAATTACATATTCAACTAATAGTTGGTTGGACCCATCATTTAGTTGCACATGTAGTGCTTTGTACTTGCAACTACATGGACATATAGGATTACAAAGATTACAATCGCAAATGTAGTAGGTTTGGACAATAATCACATTGTAGTTGTAAAATGATGGTCAAAATGCATAAGATTTCTTCTAGTGAAACAAATTCACCCAAAATTTTTTATAATGCCAAATGCTAGAATTTGATTAGAGAATGTGTCAAGATTTATGGTCATAATGGATGGCCTAGATTACTATTTCAATAATAAATTAATTTTTCAGAAATTTTATATGTTGTCAAGTGGTAATTAATGATAAGGTTATTTACTAGTTGTAAAAAACAGTTATTAGTTGCAAATGGTATACATTGGTCAAAGGATGTTTTTGTATATGTTGATTGTATATATCATCCATGTGGAATGTGTCACTATCATGGTGAGTCATCATTTGCGACTAAATGTTGGATGTAACTTCATTTATGCAACTAATAAATTTTTAATCATTAATGTTCATTGCAACTTATTATAGTCACAAATTACAATCACAAGTAAACATTTTTCTTATAGTGATCATTAAGCAATTACATTAAATGTAATGAGGACAATGTTAATCAATTATGCATATAATTAATGTTCCAAATTGAATTTTTCATTGGTGAATTTAAAAAATCTAATGAAAATATCAAAAAATAAATTGATCATGAATACATAGAAGGATCATTTTTATTCAATAGAAAATTCATGCAAATATCTCACATCCAACCATCTAACCAGGGAACAGGATAATTTCCATGAAGTTCCAGTAAAACTGGCAGGCCAGCCAGGCCGTGAGCTAGTGGGAACAGGATCCTTCCAAAAAGAAAAACCTTCAGGGTAATTACTTTGCTTGCGTTAGTAAAATGATGAATTCCCAGAAGAAAGGCTGACATGGGGACTCAGGGCGCAGCATAATAAATGGCGAGGAGTTTATATGAGCAAAATGGACAGAAAAAAGATTTTTTTCCGTCCTGACAATAAACTAGGCAGACGCCATGTAAATCTCTACTTTCTATTTTATTTAGTTTGCTCCCCTGAGAAGAGCCGTATGAGGCCGGAGGCTCATGTA
>Ga0116229_10010195_pt1 | contig 14155 bp, 10 predicted proteins | sample S1TSphgellanicum_3_FD_87313 | JGI IMG/M metagenome (GOLD analysis project Ga0116229, IMG submission 87313) | Host-associated microbial communities from peat moss isolated from Minnesota, USA - S1T2_Fc - Sphagnum magellanicum MG | ecosystem: Host-associated > Plants > Peat moss > Unclassified...
CCAAAAAAAAAAAAAAAACAAAGGTTCGGGCAATGCCTGGAAACTGCCCGGACAGACAGATAGACAGACACGGTAACTTTAATATATAAGATTGCATACAATGATGGTTTTTAAAATAAAATGTATCACATATTTGAAGTATTGAAGTTAGAATTCACCATGCCTTTGTTGTTTTGGAATTTTTTTTCTTGCATGTATTAGTTTGGATTGTTACACTACAAACAACAACATATTCAATGACATAGTTATTTGCGACCTAACCAAATTATACAACATCACATGTGCACATTTTCTATTCAAGACTATTTTTCAAACAAAACCACCATTTTTTTTTTTGAAAAAACTTTATTTTGCATGCATAACTTTAATTTTTATGGATTTAAAACATTATCAAAATTTGACCTTATAACATAAAAACAACAAAAATCATCATAAATCCACAAAAATAACATGTGTGTTCGAACAAATTAATTTTATTTCAACTCCACCTTCCACCTCAAAATTCCAAATCCTCAAACATTTGAACAAAACCCACAACATGATTATCTTCACAAATATTTTCACCCTTCACAAACTCCTCATCCCTATAAACTACACTTTACAAATCAATTTTTTTTAAAAATGAAAGATTTTCAACCTTCAAGATTAAGAACAAAAAATTTCAACCTCCAAGAACAAAAACAAGAACTTTCAACCTCCAAGAACAAAAACAAGAACTTTCAACATCCAAGAACAAGAATAGTAACCTTCATCCTCCAAGTTTTTTAAATGAACAAAAAAAAACTTTTAACAACCCTCTAGCTTTATTTCTAAACTTGGAAAAAAAAAATCTTAATTATATGGCACATGATATGATAATTACATCACCAAAAAACTAAAAAATGCACAAATACTTAGAGAAAAACCTTTTCCTTTTTAATTCATCTTGAGTTTCTTGACAATAGGCATGGGTGCATGAAAGTTGTTGATGCAAAAAGGGATATCTATTGATTTATTACCATGTGTCACTTGCTTAGGGGTTTCTTGCCCAATTTTCATATTTTCAAATTCCAAGTTAAAGTCTAGTTCCATATTAGTTGTTCACAATGATGATGTGGTTGATTTGGTTGACTTGACTAATGTGTCTACATGTTGGCTTGACTTATTTGGTTACTTTGGTTGACATGTTTACTACATGTTAGTTGTTAAAAAAAAATCCTTTGTGATTCATTTTGAATTTTTTTATAATAGGCATAGGTGCATGATTAACTTGAAAGAATCGACCCTTGTCAATGAAGCAATTAAACGTTTAGGGTATAAGACTTCAAAGTATATATACACACTTTTTTTAATTTTATTTCAAGAACAAACTTTCAACTTCAATGAATTCTATGGTTTAATAGGTTTATAAAACAACATGCTATTGTGAGTTGCAATGTATTGGAAAACTAGTAATAAAATAATTAAGCAACAATCACAAAATAGTGGAAAATAGTACTTATATAGTGGCAACCTAATGGTACAATTCGTTCTGTAAATGAAAATCATTATTGATAACTAATTGTAAACAAATTGAAAGTGTCATATCTAATGGGTGATGAAAATGCATTTCTATGCCATGATCATATGTGTCAAGGTTGTGCACTACTTATAAATAAATTGTTGATTGGGTGCTACATTTATCCCAGTTGTAATATAATTGTCACATGTTATTAAAGAGCAATTTGTCAACAAAGTCAAACATGTTTGACTACAATCATATCTACAATGTATACATTTTATTATATAAATGTCCATCTTGCAATTAACTTACAATCACAATACAACGCCTCAATTTTCTAACTTGGCATATTATTTATTAATTCATCGTATTTCCATGGGACAATTACAACATAGTTATATATTAGTTGTTTTAGAGCTATAATTGTAGGGTAATTTAGTTACCACAAACATGATTTTTCACAATGATATAGGGTTTGGACTATGAGATCCCATTTCCAATTGTCATGTGGGTATCACACGACCAAAATAAAATCCAAGTAAGGAGCAATATTCATATGCAAATATTGCAGTTGGAGGAAAAAAAATTATTAATGTGAGTCCACCTCCATTTGGCCAATAATGCATGTTGTATAAATGAGGTTACTCAAATTTTCCCATAATATGCAGCACATAAGGATGTTTGGAAGGTGTTCCCAAACTTTTTATGACACTAAATGTTTAGGGCACACAACTACCTCATTGCTAATTAAATATAAATCAATAAATATTTACCTAGGATTTAGGATTTCCTTCACTTTGAGGGACATATATCAAATAAGCACAATTAACCTCAATTCATTTCTTCTATTCTGAAGGAGAGGGAAGACATCTCCCAATTCATAAGAGGTATGAATAATATTTCCTCCTTAATATTTCAATCAAGCTTTTAAATTTCGTTATGTTTTTTATTTTTTCTGCATAATTAATTATTAATAAAGTTTGGTTTTTGTAATTCTCTTTTAAACACTTATATATATAGTTTATTATGCAAGTGATTACTTTCACTAAATGGCATTTTTTGTAAGTTGTTTATTTCTGTAGGACCTAGGGTTCAGTTGAACGTGAACTTTTGTCTCTAGTGGGAATTTGCATACCATTGTCTTTTTATTGGGTTGATTTAATACCACCCATAGGGTTTAAGTTGTGATGCAAATGACATTTTTAACCACCAAAAACCAAATAGTGTGAGTTAAGGGTTTTAACATTTTCATCCATGCAATATTGTTTTCTTGTGGAGTCATTTGTTGGGTGGGGTTCATAGTGGTTTATATGCTCAAACTATGCATAACATGAGTCCAAAGTGTGTCTGGGCAGCATCCATCTTTTTAGAGAAAAAGATGGATTGGGGGGCCAAGGGTAGACAAGGAAAAGAAGAAGAAGCAACTACTAGTTTTATAAAAAGAACACTACTTGGTAGCTACCTGTTCACATCTTGAACAATGTGTGCAAATGAAGGTGTAAAGTAAAGTAATTAGCAAAGCCACAAAAACAGTGTCATTTTAGCTGGCCTGAAGTTCCAAGGAAACCTTGATGCAGGCAGACTGCAATGGGGTTGTTGCCCATGAAAGAAACCATCATGAAATTCAAGTGCTGACTCTGATTGGTGTTGAGTGGTGGGAAGCCTCCCTTGACCCCTATTTTTTTTCTTTTTTTTTTGTGCGATGCATTTTGTCCATGTGTTTCCCCAAAAAAAGGAATTCAGAAAGTCCTGGAGGGTCCCCAGATTTCAAGAGATCTGAGGCCTTGGTATCTTTGTGCACCCAGAGCGCTGCAAGGTCTGGAGATTTCAATATATGTGAGAGGGTTTCATATCTTTCTACACTCTGGCATGTGCAAAATCATGCTCAAGTACATCTGAGTTGCACTTGGACAGGTAATGGACACCCAGGTTATGGACACCCAAGTGCAATCAGTGATTTTTTTCTTTTTGGGGATCTTTTGCCAAACTTCAACCTGAAAAATCTGATTTGAAACCTACACAAAGGATTTTTTCATGAAATTAATTGCCAAAACTTACTCTTGATAAAAATGAGCAAGTTGTGCTTGGTATGGAACTCTTGGAATGGCAATTAGCTTACCCATGGAACTAACATTCCCGTGTTATTACTTTCTGTGTAAGACAATTTGTGCTTTGGCTGTTGGGCTGTGGTGACCCTGTTTGTTTGTTCATTTGTTGAAGAAACCTTACCAAACTTTATAAAAGAAAACGCACCCATCCCGAAGAGAAAACGGAAGTAACAACAAGAGAGAGCACCAACATCCAACATAGAGACAGCGCCCAAAGGTGCAAATGCAAATTTGTTTGTTATGTAAAATGACAATAAGTTTGCCTGGACCATGGCACCATTAACAAAGTATGTTGTGGTCCCTGGCAGCCCTGGGTCATCAGCATCCAAGGAAATGGGAACTAATTAGCTGGGCTCCACCTACGTCCTAATACCATAGTCATTACTCCTATTTCCATGGTTCACAGCTGACAAAATCCCAGATTCTGGATCAAATGGACTTCATTTTATGTCTTCATTTTGCCCGCCTCATTAACTTCCATTTCTTGGTATTGCAAACTTTTAACTTCCATGCAATACTAGCCTTACATACCAGGTTTATTCCTGCCTCATACCAGGTAAAAATCAGCCTTGGACCATCCTGGAATGAATTTTTTTTTTCAATACCCAATACCAGTACCAGACCGGTGTTGGGTTCACAAGTTGATACCCATCCAATACTGGTGATGACCTCCTCACAATGGTCATCACCTGATACACCTCCACATGCATTTTGAAGGACAAATAAAATGGAGTTGCCAAGACCATAAGACACAGAACTTACAAAAAAACTATTTCTCCAGCTTTTATTATGAAGCATCGGAGCAAATTTGTAATGGAATCAATGAAATTGTCTTTCACCTGTTGAATTTCTGTTGTGCATCTATAGGGCTTCTATCATATCCCTGCACATTTGTGTATTAAATCTGTAGCAAAAGGAGCTATTTGAAACCTTGCTTGTAAATTTGATTATGCACCCCTGGGAAGGGTGAGTTGATGATGCTAGCTGCTACATACATACACACTTGCTTTGCATTATATGCAAACTGCTGCCAAGTTTTACAAGTCAGCAAAAGCATGATAGTATATTGAATCAGAGATGATGTACCGGACTGCTGCTGCACACGTGGCTACAGTCAGTACTCCTGACAAAACTACAATGCACCAGTGCCATGTTAGCCTCCATGTACTGAACCCCTTTCCCTTCACCTGCAAGTTTACATAGCCACAGAAATTATCACTCAAGCATCAGAACATCTTGATCGGTTATGAGATTTGGGCTTTGGACATATATCTCCAAACCAAGCTTCTACAGGTCAAACAATCATTGAGATTGCTTTCAACAGTGGCTGACATGACTGCTTGTAATTTGAAATTTATATCAGTTTGCTATATCTGTAAAATTGCAGAGATAGATCCTAACAACAATAATTTGAAGGTAATGCAACTATGAGTGCAGTCATAACCTTATGAGAGTTGCCCACAAAGTGTCAGACCATCACCTTCATCATGGACAGCAATGACAAGCTGCCATGACTACAACTGACTTCATCAGCTCCCAGCAGTGGGTGAAGATAAGTATAAAAATAATCCACCCAAAATCTGTGTCCTGAGTTTCTCTTGCATTTCCAGAAGCGACTGGAAGTCTCAGTCCTTACAGACATGGCCATCTGGATCCATGGCAAGTTCTCTCATCACTTTACAGCTGATTTATCCCAGCAATGAGGAATATTAGTCACACTATTGTGGAAGATGGTAGTTGCACATAGTGAGAGACTTTGAAGTGTTGCTTTGGGAGAAAAGAAGGTATGGGAATGTATTGAGTTTTGTAGGAAGAGAAAAGAGACCTTGAGGTACATGTGGTGGATGATGCCAGACTCAAGAGGGAAGGCCGCCATTGCACCGGTGAGGGTGATGAAGTCTCCAAAGAATGGCAGCAAAGCTCCAAGGAATGTGCTGATAGTGATGTATGTGCCTCGTGTGATGAGGCGGACAAGCATACTGTGAGCAGACCAATCACCCTGATCCTTTCTGGCAAAGTGTGTGTCCATGAACTCATACATGGGCGTTGCATATATCTGTATAAAACCCCTCAACCCTTCAGTTTTTAAAAAATCCAGGTTCTTTGCAGACAGACAACATGCGCTCAGTATGCCATCTATGTAGGCAAACACAAACAATTTGGGCCTTTGTGAAGGATGTGAACTTACATGGAGAGACACAATAGCTTGCAAGAAGGCAGCAGCATTGGCAATTGTCACCAAGGATTTTGGGCCACCAAGAGAGAGCAACAGGTAAGGGTTGGCTGTGTTTCCATAAGCCCAGTAACCCACAAAGGTGAGAACTAAGAAAGGGAAGGTTCCGACTGTGAACTGCATTCCAAGAGCCTTATAGATGTTTGTTGTTGTTGGCTGTCTAATTGTTGCCTGCAATGCCAAACCTGTGTAAGGTCCTGCCATACCTTCAACAATAAACAGACAAAGACATTTCCCTATTGACATATACTCTTGCCATGCTGCTCGAAGTAAGAAAAAGATTGCATCATCAGGATGGGGGACTACCTGCATCTCAGGTAGGATGCCAGTATTGTATGCAAACGCTATTGTAGCTAGAGCTCCGATTGCATTGAATGTTCTATCAGCTTTTGTGCCTTTCAACGAGTAGTCCCTGGGTCCAGCTTTCAGACCTGTACAGGTTCCCCATGATATCAGGTAAGCACAATGAGTCTTTCAATGATTCATGCTGTACCCTCTTCAAAGGGAGACTTGGACAGGAGCAGATGAGTTGTATCAGCCATGTCATGCCCAGTTTAGATGAGAAACCAAATAAAGCAAAAAACTACTGTACATCAAGCAGGAGAGACAGAGACAGAGACAGAGGACATACCATCAGAGAATGCAACACCTATGGCAATACAGGTGTAGATGAGAGACAGAAACAGTGAGCAGGTTGAGAAGAACCGCAGTGCATGTAAATTGGGAACCACAAAAGCAAACAAGCCAAAACAGACACCCGCAACCACAATCCAGTCTGCCAGCTTGACACTGGTGTCATCAGTGAATGCCCCCCATATTGCCTGCCCACCCACACCAAGCTACAACTCAGTACATAGCTTCAACACTACAATGGTCAAGTTTCTTGACATAGAACATGCCATGAACCTGAATTGATGGTCAAAACTGAATCAGAACACTAAAGAAGGTGTAGTAAAGATTCCCCAAAATGCTGGCTTAACCCATCTATCTGCTTGCATGTTGGCAATCAGAAGATCACTCTAAAAACATGCTTCAGCTTAAAGATCTGTATGGGATTTCCATAAAAAGTGTACTAAACTGATGAGGCTCACAGTGTACAATCAAGGATCCACTCCTTGATGACAAAGGTATTGTTTCTGCTTTTAGTTCCAAGAATGCCTGGTCATCTGCTTGCAAAAACACATCATCGCTCCATCATACTACACTGGATCTGTATGTGAACTATTTCTGTTTGGCAATGAGGTGGTGGCAGAACACAGAAGTACTGCATTCCCCTGTTATTGAGCTTTCATAGTTCTGGAGGCAAGTACCTTAAGAGCTTCACCAGCCAGAATGATGGTTCCCACATTTGCAATACTCAAGTTGAAATACTGCACAAACCATGTTGCTCTGTACATGCCACGACCTAGAAAATGCACAGCCAATAAACACACAGGTCATCCCATGACTAATTTGAGCCTTGAAGAAGCTCACGCATTACAGATTTACAGAAAATCAATAACTGGCTCTAGTGATGCTTTTTTAGCATCTTGCCATCAATAATAGCATGTCAGCTTGAGCTCAAGCTCTCTATACACATGGGATATGATGGCCTGAGATGTGTACCATAGATATGACCTGCAAGGTCACGGTATCGAATGTGGCGCTTCCCACCAGTCTCATGAAGACTTCCCAGTAAGCAGTTGTTGTAGAAAGAGATCACACCACCTCCGATGAGGCAGAGAGAGCCAGTTGCAAAACCCAGGTATGCCATGATGAGAGCTGGATAGCCTAGTATGAAAGCATTGTTGAGAGCTGCAATGAAATGGAAACCCACCTCCCACCAGCTGTCTGCAAAAATGAACAACACCACATTTCGTGCAAATCGTCATCACACAGACCAACCTAGTTTCTTTCAGAAACCCCCTAAAGCTGAACTGAGACCTTCAAACCCTAGGAAGGGTGGTCAAAGGTTTCTGTGTGCCTCTCTCTCAAAAGACCCATCCATCATTGAAGAGGTGTTTTTTTTTTTTTGATGCATATATATCGCTTTCCTGCATTTGAGATTTCCAGCGAAGTAGCTGAGAAGACTCTTGGAAAGATGCGAATTTTTTTGGCAGGACGAGCCAGCAAACGGAGTAGTGAAACTCTGTTAAAACAGCAGCGAGCACACGAGAGTGCGAGAAAGGGTTTCGAGACCTTGTCCGACGCGATGGACCGTCTCCCTGGACACCGGGACTGACCACCCAGACTTGGAGCCTTCATGATGATAATGATCTCCACCACCATGGCCTGCTTCCGGGTCCCCACCCAATTGCCCATTTTGCACATCTCCTCCGCCAACATTGAGCGATGGTAACGGCTGCTTCACTCCCTGATCCACCACAGCCATCTTTTGGAAACCCGTAAGTTCATCACCTCCTTCACAAAACGTCATCGCGGCGCCGGATACTTTAGTCCCCACCATGTCCTCGACTCTTTGTCAGGAAAACAGAAGCACTTACCGCCGTCCCTTTCTTTTCTAACTCACTACAATCCTCCCCACAAAGCTCCCCAAGACTGTCACAAGCTATGGCTCCAAGAAAAACTGTTCACAAGGACAAAATCAGCCTTGGCAAAGACCTTCTTCCTCGGAACATCCCCTAGTAATGCAGCATTGTGCGAAAGAAGGAACACTCCCGGCAACAAAGGCTTCTTTGATGTTCAACTGCGGATCCTCTTTCCGTTCCGAGCTTCTTCCATCTGCTCTCTCTCCTCTGCGACTACTTCCTCTAACCCAATACTCAAGTAAAACCGCATCACAGCTACCGAGATCAAAACAAACACATACTTACAACTACCTCCAAAATGTCGCAATTCCACTAACCATAAAAATTCCGTCTAGAACGCATGTCAAAGCAGTCGCAGCAGGGTGTCGAGAGTGTGAGGGTTACAGGGAGAAAATGCAAGCTGCTGTGGGGCTCATGCACTAAGCTCCAGTTCTCCTGCTACGCTGCAGATCTTATCTTGTTCCCCTAACATGTAAAATGGCTACAAAGTGTTCTTTTGTTGCCGCCGCTACTGCAGACCGGGGCGGGAGTCACAAGCCATCGAAGAAGCTCAACCGGGTGCTGCTGGAACCAGCTTCTGAATATGCAGTAGCAGTAGCAATAGTAGTAGCACTCACAGTAGTGTGAAGTCGAGGAGTGACGCAACTTTTGTGCGGCGCGGTAGCGAAAGCAACACAACAACAACAGTAGTTGTGGCAACAGCAACAGCAACTCCCGAACGCCATCACGCTCTCTTGCAGCTGCGGTAAGAGTTTTTTTGTAGAGAGTTCAGTTGGTTGGTAGTAGAGACTGTAGTGTGTTTGGTGTCGGACAGTGGGGTCCAGTGCTTCTGTTCCAGTTTGCACAGAGATGGCGATCCCTGAACGAGGCCCAGTAGAGACACTGGAACGCCACGCCCAGACGAGGGAAGGGGAAGAGAAAGCAAGTGGTGGGCCCCTCCATCCACCCTGCCCCCCTCAACTCCCACCCGCCTTATTGCATTTGTCAGGCTGCTAATTTTCACTCTTAACCAAGCCCTGCTCTTTGCTTGCTTGCTTGCTTGCTTTCTGCTACTCCTCCTGCTTCCAGACAGCCATGACCCTTGACAGATTAATTAACTTGCAGATTTGCCCCCATTCTGTTTTCTGGCTGCCATCGCCAAAACACATACGTACCTACACTTTAACAGAACCGGTAGAATTTTTCCAGTGGATCTACAGCCTAAGGTGCTGCTGGCTGCCTCCTCTCCTCTGAAATTCAATCGCAGCCATCCGTGATTTTAAATGGACAACTTCTACCGGATCTTTACTCCGGGTAAGGACCTCACCAATGGCCCAGTTCTATGGCCTCCTCCTTCTGGGAATTTGGGTCCCATGCACGGGTCCCACCTTGCATGGGTCCCTTATCCCAAGAAGGGGCCGTCTTTACCCTGCACAATAAAGAGCCAGTAACACACCTCGATGGCACGTTATCTTCAATAAAATTTCTGTCTCAAGAGAAGAGAGGATGGCACCAATTTGTTCCTAGTGTAAACCTAATTTAAAACAAATAACAAACACATGATTTTCTCATAGCTCATCTCTTCTTCTTATGTGATCCCCATAATTTCCCTTGTTTTGTTCACAAAATCTTAAACATTGTGAGAACGAAATTAGGGACTTCTCTTCAAGGAATTTTACATTCTTGTCATTCCAAGGATGCTCCTATGTGAAGGTTGTGAATTCCTTCCTACCATGCACGGTCTCAAAGAAAGCCCATGAATTTGAATCTCAACCATGGAAGGGGTGACCAACATCTCTTGGGAATTTTGATTGTGAGTAATTTTTGTCATGTGAGCAACTTTCTATGACTAAAAAAAAACTTGTGAAAAAAAATTAACAACAAATTGAACTATCAGCAAACAACTCTAGTACAAAAAGCTTCATCCCCTTGAAAAGCTTTTTAGATTATTAGAGAAAAATGATTAAAAGAAAAAGATGATTTTTTTATTATTGTGTTTAAGGGGCAATAATCTGAGCGACAATCCCTTTTTATTATTTCGTTCAAAATGTAAAGAGCAGAAATTTTGTTGGGTGAGGGGAAGCCACCAAAAATTCCCTTCAACTTTACTTCTAAAGAAAATTATAAACATTAACAATATGTCATAGATGAATGGTTGGGAATTTTGGGAACCCACTATTGTCGCTATTTTCATCATGCCCACCTCAAAAACATGAGTCTAAAAATATATCTTAATGGCCCAAGCAACATTAGGCACATTAAACATTATACACAACAGTCCATGTAAGATTTCAACAAGTTTTTTCGTCCAAAACTATTTAGGATGTAAATGAAATAGTGTAAACCCAAACTTATCACCCTTCGCCCTTTGGACCAATGAGGCAATTTAAATTTTGGTGTATTTCAAGCCCAAATGTAAAGCTCCCCTTATACTTTGGGTCATTTAAGGGGTTGAGATCCTCACAGTCTACTGCCTCAAAGATTATGTATTGGTATAGGATTTGGACATAAAATTTGGCTGGAACTTGGTTCAATGAGTGAGTGATATCTAGAAGACTATGTGTGCATATGATGTTTGAGCATGGTCGTTAAAAGTGCATGCATCAAGATAAAAAGTTCTAAACCAAGTAAGCCAAGATTTTAGTTTAAAGTTGGAACCTGCAGTAACGAGGCAGAGTTATTACTCAATGACATGCTTGGTCTTGTTTTTCTGCAGAGGGATGTTGTGGATGGCAGCACAAGACTATATAATAGGAAATTTGAGAGGCTTGATTTCTAGAACTAATGAGTGTGATTTTGGGGATTCTGGGTTGTGGACATTTCGTGAAGCTTAGGTTTCTAAAACTAATGAACAGGAGTTGGTGGGTTTTGGGTTGTGCAATAGATAGGCTTGATTTCTAGGACAATCAACTTATGGGTGGGATTTTTGGGGTTCTGGGCTGTGGAAATATGAGAGGCTTGATTTCTAGCACTAATCAGCAAGTTTATGGGGATTTTGTGACGTTTTTGTAGAGCATTGTTGGTCAGTCCATTTAAGGGGACCAAAAATTATTGTAGTTTTGGTGGAGAGCATTGTAGATCAGTACCTTTGGCGGACCTAGGAAAATGACAGCATCTTCTTGGAACCAGAGATGAAAGATGGCAATTTGCTTCAAGGTTATCAATGTTCTGAGCTGAGTTTATCTAACAAGTTGTGGCCTATTTGCAGTTGCTTTGTTACATCATGATGAGGGAAAGCAGATATTTTAATAAGGTGCTAGTGCAAATTTTTAGAAAGTTATGCACTAGGTAACCAGCCAGAGGATGCGGGTTACCAGAAATAAGTGAGGTGTGGGAGAGTTAATTCTGGTAACCAGTGTTCTTGAGCTGGTTATCAGACAACTTTCTGTTTAGAGGTTTGAAAGCAACCCAATAACCCTCTTGTGGGAAGATGAAAAGTTTCATAACCCTCTTGTGGGAAGATGAAAAGTTTCATAACCTTCTTGAAGATGGACCAAAACAGACATATAACCTCCTCTCCATGGATGAAAATCCATAATCATTCTCTGTCTGGATGATGTGTGCAAGGGGGGAAAAAAAAAAGAGGGAGATGTTATGCATCGTGGGAGATGAGGGGAGGGCCAATTAGAAGCTTGAAAAACACTGAACAGAAGGTTATGGTTTGAACTATGTTACAGAATGTCTTTCAGATCTGGATAGACCAAGTTGTTGCAAGGACCCATGACTCACAACCACCTTGCAAGCTGATATTGGTTCACATTTGTCACCTGGCCATGTAATACAATACAATAGCCAACCCATAACTTAGGATGAGGGTTACTGTACGGGTATGTATTATATGGACAGGTTAAACCGTGGGAGGGGTAACAAGGAGCTCATTGCATAAGTTATGCCTTTTTTCAAAGGTTCAAAGAAAATAACTAAGGATGACAAAACTGCTTAACTTGTTAGGTTATTTCAATGTAAAATGAATTTGATAAAGAAAGCAACCTAGAGAGTAGAGCTACCTATCTGTCATTTACAAACTACTTCCTGGTTCCAGCAAAAAAGTTGTCCCCAAATGTTATGCAAAATGTGAAATCTTTTCCCACTGGGCCGAACTAACAAAGGAACAAGGTTGTGATTTCTGCCATGAAGTGTCCCACTCTTCAGAAGGAGACAATGGTCGTTACGATGAAAGAACAAGCAGCTGCAAGTTCAAACTCAAGAGGAATGATGAAACCATATAACATGGTTAGGTGATTTGATACGAATTTACTTTCTAAAAGTAAGCTGTAGAATCTAGCTTGGGTATCGGATTGGCTGGTCACCCACAAATATCCTTCCCTTTGGGGGCATAGCCAACAAAACAAGGAGGTTAGGTTGCAACTATTATGGCTGTTAGAAGGTGTGCGCCTCCAGAAAGAGACAATAACCCACAATGTGAAAGCACGCCCAGAAGGCAATGCTTAGTTACCAAACTTTGCATCATTTCAAGCTTACAAGGTCATATTCATCATCATAATCATTGTTTCCTTATCAGTTCATGCAATGATCATTCAAACCTGTTTTGTGCTTTTGCCTTGGTTTTTGTGTTATAACTACTGTAATGTCAATATTATCATTACTTTTTTTTGGTAGTCCACTAATCATATCTTCTTCTTTCTTAAAAAGTTCAATTGGTTTGCAAGGCACCATGTCTCATGTGCATGTGCCTGGAAATGCAAAGTGCAACCAGGAAAAACCTGAAAGACAGAGTGGAGAGAGCCCTACTTGTCCTCAAAGAGAGTCAAATCCTTGTGACTCATGACAAGAAATTTAATAGTCTTTCAAAGGTTCAAACTGAAAGAGCACGGATTAGTGTTTGGTCACTTTGTGTGACGTGTAGGGGCCAGGTCTCCCCCCCCTGCCCATATTGTCTTTGATTCAGTCTCTTTGCAATGGATTCTTTCCATTTGCTTCTCTTCTTCTTTTTTTAAATGGAAAGGCCGCTTTGAGAATACTGGTTACATTTTTTTAACCAATCTTGAAATTCCGTATGCAAAATTTCTTTGTAAATATTTTTGTAGATGGCTACTTTTGGTCAAATCCTTCCCTTGGAAGAGTAGAGTTGACAGTAGCCCTTCAGTACAGAGAGGAAGCCTGCACTTCAACTTTAAGCCAGACCCCTTACAATTCCAAGGGCATTCCAAGATTACACATGCACATCAGTCAGATGTTCAGACTGTTGACATTACTTATGCCAAGTTTCAGCCCACATGAGACAAGGAATTTGGGGCATGCATATGAGAGAGTCTTTTCTTTTCTTTTCTTTTCTTTTCTTTGGTGTTCTTAGGGTGGGTTGCCATGGTAGCCTGCCCGCCCACCTGCCTACCCACTAATTCAGTGCTGACCACCCAAATATTTGGGGGTTTTCCTAGTGAAGACTGGCTCTAATAAGCCAGTATTCTAGCATGCTTGCCCACTATTATGTTGGGTGGGGCAGAACCCACCATAAAGACAAATGCCCATCTAAACATACAAGATACTTAACAAATATGTCCAAGCTCACAAAGATTTAGAGGGCTATGGAAGTGTTTACATGGTTTCCTAAATCTACAATGGCAATATGCCAACAAAGTAGGTACACACAGCTAGCAGCCACCAATAGTTATTCTTTGCCATGAATTACACCAATGAATTATTTACCTTTACCAACCAACACAGCAACTCTAATTTGGGGGCGGGGGGGCCGGGGGGGGGGGGGGGAAACAAGAACAAAAAAAGAGAGGGAAGGAAGACCAAGGGGGGAAACAAGAAAGACCCGCCTTCGGGGCGGAGGTAAAAAAAAAAAACAGAGAAAAGAAGC
>Ga0116229_10010196_pt1 | contig 14154 bp, 7 predicted proteins | sample S1TSphgellanicum_3_FD_87313 | JGI IMG/M metagenome (GOLD analysis project Ga0116229, IMG submission 87313) | Host-associated microbial communities from peat moss isolated from Minnesota, USA - S1T2_Fc - Sphagnum magellanicum MG | ecosystem: Host-associated > Plants > Peat moss > Unclassified...
AATTCAGAATTGAAATGTCAATTTTCAAATTTAAAATTGAAATGTCCATTTTTTGATTCAATTAATAATTTTCTGAATTGAAGTATTAATTCTGAGAATCCAAAATAACAATTTGGAATTCCAATTTCAAGTTTCAAATCAAATAAGTTTTTTGATTTAAATTTAAAAACTTGAAATTGAAATATTAATTATTAGAATCGAAATATTAGATTTTAGATCAAATAAAATTTTGAATTTAAATAAATAAAAAAAATTCAAATAATTTTTTAAAGAATTGAAATAGCATTTCAAATTCAACTACTTTTTTAAAGAATTTAAATATAATTTTAAGGATCACTTTTTTAAAAAAATGTAAAAACTGAGAATTACAACATTAATTTTCAAATTCAAATCGTTCAACAAAGAATTCGAATAACTATTTTGAGAATTAAAATTAAAAAATTTAGATTCAAATGTTGTCTAATTTTATATTAAAAAAATGAATTCCAGTAGCAATTTCTAAAATTGAAACATCGATTTTAATGTTTAAATATAATTTTCATAATTGGAATTGTAATTTTATATTCAAATATATATTTTTGAATAAAACCAAAATTTTTAAGAATTCATATTTAGAACTTCAAATTCAAATATTGATTTTTAGATTCAAATAAAATGTTTCAGAATTGGAATAACAATTTTAAAGTTCAAATATAATTTTCAGAATTGAAGTAAGATTTTTCACTATTGAAATATTAGTTTTCAGATTTGAATAACAATGTTCAAAGTTCAAATATTGATTTTTAGTTTCAAATAAAATGTTTTAGAATTGGAATAATAATTTTAAGATTCAAATAATGATTTTAACTAAAAAATAAAATCAGAATGCAAATGGAAAATTCAAATTCACATAAATATTTCTTAAATTCAAATACATATACATTTCATAATTGAAATATTAATTTTCATATTTGAATAATAAATTTCAAAATGCAAATATTAATTTTTAGATTCAATATATGAACAATATACATACATACACATAATTAATATACACACAAATATATATTTATGATTTATGTAATATGTCATAAATATAATTTTAATACATACATAAAAATACACCCCTATGTCATTGTAGAATACCTTTAAGATTTGACTAATTTGGTGACTATTGCGACTAATGGGACATATCAATATATTCATGGATGAAAACAAATCTAAAAGTCATCAAATTGATAGGATGAAGTTTACAATAGTTACATCATAGTTGTAAAAGTGACCAAAATAGTTGAAATTTGATCTTATAGTTGTAAATACTCCCAAATTTAGTCGCAAATGACTACAAGTTGCATGTAATTGCGAAATGAAATGGTTACATTTTAGTTGATTTCTACTAGTGGAAGACGTGTTGGTATCCATGGTGAAAGTTAATGTTGAAACTCCACTTTGAATGGGAGGATCTTGGAGTGGTAATGAGAATGAAAAACTAAAAGTTGTGATATAATCATCCAAAAGAATGAACAACAACGGACCAAGGGACAACAATAAACCAACTCCAAATGTTTAAGGTTCTCTTTAATACTACCAAAGATAAGGTCGCCCATATAGATAACACTAGAAAAAAATTGAAGATATGCAACCATCCTATTTGCAATTAGATGCAATTATGTGTCATTTGCAACTACTTACCAACTTAACCAAAATTTGGGAAGGTTTGCGACTAATGTGCGATTATTAACTTCTTCATTCTCCTATATGGATGCTTTTAGGATAATATTCATCCATGAATAAGCCCCCATGGCCCATTAGTTGCATGTGTAACCAAAATTCAATCATAAATAACTTGAAAATGTAACCCTAAAAATGTATAATGTGTATTATGGGCATGTTAAGCATACATATTTGGGGTTGTACAATTAAAAAGTTTACTTAAACTATAATAAATATTAAATTACAAATATTATCAACATAATTGTAAGGTTTAATGTAAAGTTTTTGTGAAAAGTACACTAAGGGTATATTAAAGGTGTAAAAAAATGATTTAAGTTTCTATTTACTGTTTATTCTTATCAATAATTATGATGCAATTAATTAATAACGAATAATTATTTATTTAATAGTAACTAGTTATGAATGGTTGATCATTAATAATTAATAGTTAATATTAAGTAATTCATAATTAAATATTTCTTAGAAAACTAAAATTTAGATATTAATTGATTACTCATTCAATATAAATTAATTAACAACTAGTTAAATTTTAATAATAAATTAATTCACATTAATATTTATAATTATTTATTATTTATTTCGTCATTAAGATTAAATACCACTGAATAAATTAAAATCACTTAATCAATTGATATTACATATTAAATAAATTATAATTATTAGTTAAATATTTAGCAATTAATTAAATACTGAATAATTAACTAGTTTATTAAATATTTCAGAATATTTATTTGGAGATGTTTGATGCTTCTTGGGGCTTTTTTGGTGACATTAATTAAATATTAATTAATATTTAATACTTGATCATTCATATTAATTTATTATTACTATTATTTATGGAATTTTACTATTATTTACCTATGGAGTTAACACAATTGAAAGGGAACTCAAATTGTATGGGATAAAAAATCTAATCACAACCTAGTTACAAAAGAATATGTCAACACATGCGCACGCCCCTCCAATTTTGTTGTCTTCATTCGATGTTATCGAATTCCCAAACTCTTGCCATATGTTTTTAGCTTGTAGAGAAGCTTGAGAACTCTCATTGTGCATTAACTGCTATAGAAAGTTTCTTTTCCAACTTAGTGATATTAATGTTTTAGAGGAAATAGAAATTTTCATGAAGGTTTCAAGGTCGAAGTTGAAAGTTTGATAGCTCCCATTGAGGTTGGTCAAGTACAGCACCTTTTGACACCAAGAATTTGCTTTGGTGTACCACTTAAATGCTTAGTTTAAGCTCTGTCATTGTTTTTCAATCCATTTAGAAATCACACACAATGCTTTGAAAGTTCATGAACTTGCTTTGACGTACCTTTTGAGTGCTTAAATGTTTTGTCAATGCTTATTAGTCCATCCGGAAAACACAACTGATGCTTTGGCACCATGAACAAGTATTTTGCAAAAGTCTTCTTGAGTTCTTAGAAGTAGGTCTCACTAATTATCATTGCTTCTAATAAGCATATATGTAATGCTATGACATTTTAAAGCTTTAATCAAGGTCCATTGCATGTTGCAAATGAATACAAGTACTCTATCTAGGTTGAAGCAAAGTGAATTTTGATCATTAGCTTCAATTTACCCACCCAATGGAAGGTTCAGTTTAGGGGTGAATAGCCCTTTGGGGCTTTTGTTTTCTACAACAACTCCTAAAATAGGAAGGGTAGTATAGACGCCACCAATGTCACCAATGTGTCATGTCTAGGAAGTGAATTCCCCCATGAAGTTTCAATTCTATTCTGAATAAAAGGATTGTATTAATGTAAGACTTCCCAATTTTGTATGTCAAGCATCTCATGAAGCCATCAAACTAAGTTCTCATTAGGTATCCCATAACATAAGTAGACCCTGTAGTAAACATATAGACAATGCAGACAAAACACTAAAAAACAAAAGAAAACTCAAATCATCAAGGGTTGAGGACTGAAATTCGAGTTCATCCTGTATTATTTTCTTTGGCTTAGTCCCATCCTGCATTTTGGTTGTCATCCTCGGGTGCAAGGGATCCCATGGTCCAAGGTTCTGCTCCTAGGTTTTACTCTTATTAAATGTTTGGCTTCAAGTTTTTGGAAATTTTCAAAATCAAAGAACAGATGGTTTTTAAATTTAAAAATTAGAATAAACCACCTGCAGGATCCAGGTTTTAAAAAGTTTTCCAAAGAATTGGTGAGTTTCGAAAATGAACTTGGCAAAGAACCAATAGTTCATGGTAGGCTTGAGTTGGTTTTCTGACCGATTAGCCTTACCCAACTATTTTTGTTGAAAAAGAGAGAACCACAGGACAATGCTGAGTACCACGGATGCTCTCTTTACTCGAGGTGAAAAGCAACAATTTGGCAAGCTCTTGGAGTTCATCTACATTGACAAACATTTGCCCCAGGTGGCTGCTGGGTGAGGCAAACAGAGAGTGTGTTGGTTGTCATCCAGCAATGCGTGGTGGTGAGGAGCATAAGGGAAGCTTTGATTTTTATCCATGTCAAACTTATATACTTTAAGGCCATCAGGTTTTGAAACCGTAGATGGGTAATCTGGTCAAGGAAGCAAGCGCGGCATGAAATAATCTACACCCAAGGGAAGGAAGGACACATCAAGTTTTTACTGTTTATGGATGATGCCAAGAAGCAGCAGCTTCTGCACCTTGACATCCTGGATTGAAGGGCCCTGTCAACATGAGGATCCAATCATGGGGGACGTCAGGATTTTTAAATCCAGTATGTTGTTGAGGTGCATGATGAAAAATTGTAGTCAGGATTAATTTCGAGTTTGTTAGTTAAGATGTGTTTGGCCATTGTAAAGCATTGGACTGGGTTTTTAACACTAGCAAGAGCAGGGTTTATAAAGTGCAATTTCCCTTGCAATAGCATCAGGTGGGTTGTGTGTTACCATCCATTGACCAAGTAGGGGATTTCACAATGTCATTGGGCATTTTGTGATAGGGTCATCTGTTAACCATCCATTGACCAGGTAGGGAATTTGGCGATGTATAGTTTCAAAGTCTTATGGATTTTCATTGAGATTTTAATTGAGGCACTTTGAACCAACATTGTGAGGTTGCAAATTGTTCAAGCTTGTGCAGCACACAAATTTTCAACAATCTCAACTTACAAATTGAAATTGTACTGGAGGCTAAAATCATGATAGCAAGCACAATACATTGAGCACAAGGTTTAACTTTTGATTGTTTAGCTTTTGATCCAGACCAACCTTCACATAGATGCACCTTACATCTGTACAGAGGCAACCACTGCAACACCTATCTCCATAGAGACAGGCACCTTAGTGCCTCTGCAAGTGCTGTAAGGTAGCTCTGTACAAACCTAAGACATATCTGAGGCACGAGTGTCTTACATGCCTCTCTGTAGATAGGCATGTAAGGAATCTCTGACCTCTGTACATGTCTTAGGGGTTGTCTCTGAGACACCTCACATGTGTATAACAGAGGCACATTTAGCTGCCCGCTTTTTTTTAAGGGCCCTTGCATGGGCCAAATATGGCAAACTTACTGCAACCTCGCCAGGAGGAAAGGATAAACCAAAGTCTTTAAACTATGCGGGGACCAGAAAGTTAGAACGGACAAATGGGCGTGGTGGGCTCTAGAGGGCACCTAAAGGAGGTTAATTGTTAATTCAACACTGGAAGATCTGCAAATGTGTGTACAAATCACATGTGCGTGACTGTCATCAAGAATATATGTTCGTGTTTTCTGTAAGTGTGGTGGAAACAGTGAGGAATGTTTAGTGCCAGTGTCACAGATGCAAGCTTGGATCCATGTGAGCCTTGCATCATAGGAAAAATTGCATCACTGATTTTAAGTATTTTACCACTTCTCAATGAGGTATTTAATTTTGATCGTCCTGGTTTCTCTCTCGAACAGTTGACACCCATCTTATCCAAATCAGATGGTTTACTTCACTCTGTCACTATGTACATAGTTCACAAATTTGTGGCAATAGTAAAGGGGAACATGGGAAGCCTTTGGGAACAGAAGGGGACAAGTCAGCATCAGAGAAGCTCTGGCTCAGGGAACAGTGGGAATTTGAATTCAATGTCTGCTTGACCTTCAATTCATCCAGTGCTACTTGATAATTGAAATTGATACAAGTTGGATGACGCAGTTCTGAGCAGGTTTTGGTAGATTGCAGCCACTGTTGGCTGGTTATTAGAAACAGACTCCAGCAGTTATCAGGGGTGGTTCTTAGGATTCATATTCATGTTTCTCACAAAAAATCAAAGACTGGGATTTGGTATATAACCATGATTCACAAAAAATTGAAAAAGTTACATAACCACCAAGTATTTTAGATTTTTGAAATAACCAGGATTGGCATTTCTTGGATTCTCGATGGACTGGACCCAATTTCCAGTCATCAAGATGCTCACCAGCTCATGCCAGTGCATAATGGAACATGATTTTTGAGGTGTCATAAAATAATTCCCATAGTTGCAAAAATTGTCATAACAATAGATGAAACAGCAAGCTGCTTGTTGGCAACCTATAGGAAAAATGAATAGTAGGTGAGCCATATATATATATATTCCTATCTATCTATCATAGAATACAAAAGAGTAGGCATTTGGAAGTTGATATACTCAAGTGAACATGCAACAAACTAAATTGATAAACACAAAAAGGAGTTTGAGAAGTATTTTGTGGGACATGTGCCAAAGGAATCATGGGAGTTGGGTGGAGATGAAACAAATGAGTGCATTTGTTTGATCATTGCCTTCATTCCTCCCTGACTCAACCCTTCATGCATGTGGAAAGGAAAAAAAGTTTCTTGTCAGTTTGTCTCATGCTGCTACTCATGCTTGGGGTGCTCAGGATTCTGTAGAAAGCTCCTTTTGAAAAATATGAGACAAATTCTGGAGTTGGGTGGTGGTCATTGGAAGATGTGGGACCCAATTTTGAGGCCTTAACTATTGGTCAAGGGCTTTAGTCAGTCTAATTCTAGTCAGGGGAATTGTTTTCAAAAATAAAATTTCTGCTTTCCCTATTGCATCAAGCTTGGGGAGCCTAAGACCTTAAATAAGCAAAGGGTCCTTATTCCAGGCAGTACAAAAGTACTCCCTGCTTTTCTTTTTCCCTCGCTGCCCATTTGCTCATCCAAAATGTGTCTGGACATGCCCAGACACATATTGGGGCTGCCTATTATAGACTTTGGATCCTATTATGGACATTTTGGGCCTGTAACAGACACCTAGTACCTATAACAGGATCAGAATGTGCATAACAGGACACAAAGTCTATAAGGGGCAGCATCAACAGGTGTATGGGCATCATCTATCTTTTTTGAGATTATGCCAAGGGCAGATAAGGAAGAAAAAGAAGCCGATAGTACTATTGTACAGTCTGCAATAAGGACATTGTGCTTATTTAACGGCTCCGTTGCGGAGCAAAGGGATGTTGGAACAGGTGTTGGCCGGTCCTTGACTTTGAGACAAACCTCTGGTTCCAATTCTAAAAAATTAAATTAGAACACTTGTGGTTCCAGTTCTAAAAAAAAAGATTCCAATTTTGGGTCCAGGATTCCAGTTTTGGTTTTGAAAATCAGATTCGATTCCAGTGTGGTTCTGTGTAACCTAGACCAGAACCTACAAATTTCTAGTTAACCTGCAGTTATCCCCTGGTTTTAGTGTTTTTTCAACAAGAAATTTCAAAAAGATTGGTTCCAGTTTTGGGTTCCACCCTTAAGTGAAATTGGGAATCCAGTTCTGGGTCCAGTTCTTCAAAACAAAACAAAATCGATTCTAGAATCCGCTCCAAAACTGAAACTCAATTTTTGTTCAATTTTTAGTAACTAGAATAAAAAATGACAATTCTCATCCCTCCAGACTGAGCACTCACCTATTGGAATCATGTCAAGAATGTTGATTAAGCTACCAAGTTCTAAGTTAAGTTCTAATTATGTTAGTGTTAATCTACACTAATATAATTAATTGTGTTTTAGTTTTGAATTGATCATGTGTGAATGAAGTTTGAGCTATTTAATGTTTGGAATATAATCCGAAGTTGTGCATTCCCAAATCACTTTTGATTATTCAACATATGATTCACTTGCAAACATGTAAAACTTTAAACCCAAAATGGACAAATGGAAAACAACAACACAACACCATGTGCAAAGAAATTTGCATAAAAACATTAAAAATTTGCAAAGCAAAAACTTGTAATGATAAGAACCAAGAACCATCTCCATCATCACTATTCTATAAAGCTTTTCAACCTTTTTTGAGCCTCGAAGCTTTTGTATAATTGGGAGATTTGGGTGCATTAGGGCCAAGTTTAGGATAAGGGGGTCCAAGGGGTTCAATTTGGACATCCTTTTTTCTTCATTTAAATTTTTTTTCAAACCTAGGGTTGGGTTCGGGCCCAATTCGAACTTGCCACATGTTTTAATAAGCCTAGGTCTAATAGGCTTAGGCCTACCTACCTACCTAGTTACTACCTATTTACCTATCTAAACATTATCTAAGCTAGATAGGTAAGTACGTAGGTAGCCTAGGCCTATCTACTTACCTAGGTTTACATATGTACCTAACTACTACCTAAGTTTACCTATGTCTACAAATTTTATAACTAGGTTCACTTACCTACTTAATCCTAGGCCTAAGCCTAGGTCTACGTACCTTATACCTAGGTCTACCTACCTAACTATGTATTTTTACCTACCCGCTTACCTCCTACTTCCTACTTTCAATTTACCTACTAATTATCTAACCTTTTTATGTACCTATGTACATAAGTATGTGAAATAAAAAAACTTGAGAAAATTTGTCATCTATTGATGGTGTAGTCCATTGATAAAGACTTAGTTTATCATTGTTGAAGTGAAAGGTTAATTCCTTATACTTGTAACCTAGGTGCATGCTTAAGACACTAAGATAATTAAGTAGGTTAAACTCACATAACTAAATAAATAAAGTTAAGTAGGTTAGGCAAAGTAGCTTAAGTTAGGCTCATACCTACCTACTTGTTTTTTATGACCCAATTCAACATATTTACTATCAACCTACCTGATTTTTTTTGTAAATAATCCAAACAATGTTTAAGTTTAAATGAAATTCAATTAATCAAATGATCCATTGTTTGCTAGTCAAAATGGCAAGCCAAATAGTTTCCTACTCTACCAATAAAAAAGACCATTCTAATCCTAATAGGTCCAAATCGACTTGTTTACATTAATAGGGTATTTTTATTATATTTGTCATTTTGAATTCTTTTATTGGATTTTTTTGAAAAAAATGTTTTTGTAATAGTGTTACTTGCCCACATAATTTACATGTAAATTAATTACAAGGGTGGTACTAGTATACATTTTTTGGAGAAGCAAAAGTTCACCTTTCCAAATCCTCCATTTTTTTGTGGCTTAACTCTAATCCCTCTTATGGTTGGATTAAAGTTTCAACCATGCTATATATGTATTTCTCAAAAATTAGTTCTAACTACCACCTAAACCTTCTAGTTATTAGTTGAAGCATTTCTACCTTTCTACCTATAAACCTAGGTATAATATTCATACACTTGTTGTTGGATTCCTATACAATATAGTATACTACTTAATGATGATTTTTGGAGAGTTTGGTGAAGCAAATTTCACCTTTAAAACATTTAGGAGTTTTGAGGACCTCTATTGCCTTGCAGTAATCCTTTTTTTTAACTAGCTACCAAAGTGTATTGTTTCTTCACTTGGTTCCCCCAACCTTCCCCTTAAACTAACCCCTATATATTTTTAATTATTAGCAACTTAGGTTCAAACCACTTTCCCTCATTGTTGCCATGGTAAAGACTCAAATGATTGTACCAATTTCCTTATCATTTCGACTTATTTAACAAGACATAAAATTTGAAGAACAATCCCTGAGATGGTCACCAAATGGAAAAATGATCTTTCTTGGGATTTTGTGGAATGGCTAAAATTATTTTGGATATCCAATTATATCCAATTTAACATTACACGTTAGATATAAGTAAATTTTGAGCACAAATTGATTTTATATTATGTATATTATGCATTCATGTCCTCCATCACATAAATATGAACAACTTTTGTTAAAACCACATTTTCAAATCCATAATTTTTAGGGTTGAAAGCACTTTTGAACCAAATGTGCTTAAATGGGTTATAAAAGCAATTTTCTTCAATTCAGGTCCTTTTGCTTTTCTAGTCATCAATGTTAAAATCCTCTCCAATTTTCAAAAGGAATGATGCACATTTGGTATAAAAAAAAGACATTTGATAAAAATAAGGACTATCCACTCTCAAGGTTTGAGTGCTTTGAACATGAAAAAACATTTTAGATTTGTGTCAAGCTTTGAGCATGTAAACAATTAATGGAAAATGTTCAAATTTTTTTTATGATAATCTAAACTATTATGTTTATTTTGTGATCCTTCAAATGTACAAAAATGCAATTTTAAGGAGTGTCCATTCACTTGGGTGACTTCTTTGACTATGTTTTTACCCATTAATAAGTTTAGGTAAAGGAGACAAGGACAACTTCCATGCCAAGTTCAAAACCCAAAGAAAACCATCACTTAAGCTGGAATTTAAATACAAATGTTTATTGGCCTATTGGAATAGTGTTCTTTTTTTAACTACCTTGTTGTAAACTAATAACTTCCTTTCATTGGTTTCACATACTCACAAAAAATTTCCCTTTCTCCATAGGTTTCCTTGCCTTTAGTAGCTAATTCCATTTATCGAAATAAATGATAGCTACCTTTAGCCAAATCCTATTTTCACTGTAGCTATGTTTATTTCCTTAGATTATTACAATAGTCCCAATTAAAATTATTGAGAAGTAGGTGGGCAAAGTTCATTTTACCTTAATAAGATAAATTTGTACTTACCTTACTATTACAATAACTATAATAATGTAATAATAACCATAATTTTCCTTTTAACACATGTGTTTTACTTTTGCTCCAAAATGACTATATTAATCAATAAAACCAAAACCATTTAGTTTGAGAAGGACAAGACAATTCGATAAACATGTAGAGAGAGGTACAAAGTTTGAAATTGAACATCACTAAACTACATGGAATCATGGAAAGAATGAAGAACATTGGGCTCTTTTACTTTGAACACATGTTGCATGAATATGACGATTTGAAAAGAGACAATGTATTGCTAAATCTTAACAAAGAAACATTGGGGTTGAAAACATAAAAGTTGGTGGTATTCAAGTGGCGGGTAGGGTTGTCACCATGTCCAAGCATCCATCACAATGCAATGAATGCATCTAGATGTAGATGCACCTTTGTGTCACATCAATATAGGGTCAACCTAGTGACACCTAAGGTCAACCTAGGTAAAAGGTACTTTCAAGTTGTTTGGGGTAGGCTTACTAACAACCAAAATTGGACTTGTTTTGATCATCATAAACCCTACAGCAATTAAATGTGGCAATTGAAAAAAATTGATTGCCAACCTTGTGGTGACTGAAAAATCTCAATTGCCAATCTTGTGGCGATCAAAAAAATTTGGTCACCACAGTGTTGGTGATCGAATTTTTTTGGTGACCAATCATGTGATGACCAAAAAAATTTAGTTGCCACACAATTGATGATGGAATGCTTTTAGTTGCTAAGCCTATGATAACTAAAAATTTTTAATCGCCAACCCTGTTGGCAATCAAATGTTTTTCATTACCACATGAATGGTAACCAAAAACATTCCATCACCAATTGTGTGGCAATTGATTTTTTTTTGGGTTGCCATATGTCTATGGGTTTTAGTGGTCCGATTAATGATGGACTAATTTCCACCATTGATTTGACGACAAAATTTGGTCTTGCTTAATAATAAAATGTAAACTTTACATGTTAATACTCATTTTTTCCTTTGAAGTGTGTGGGCCTTATGTTGTTTAATAATAACCATTGTCATATACCTTGGGAGGGAGGGCTTAAATCTTTATGGGTGTTCGAATTTTAGATCGTCATATTTCATTTGGAATTGGTGCTCAATTTGAATTGTAGCTTTGAAGGTGGAGTCCAATCTTATTGTTGAATAACTTAATTATATTAATCAAGCCTATGGTTCTTGTGTTTTATTGATGGAGGGGAGGCGAAACATGTGGAATCCATGTACCTATTTGATGCTAGAAAACAAACCAGGAAAGATGGAATGCAAGTTTTGCAATAATGTTATTTCATACCACAAGGATAAAATGTTTTTCCATTTGAGCTATCAATATGATAACAATGGGTGAGCTAAAGTTGTAGTGTGTTCAAAGGCACATCCATAGGTGAAGGCCCTATTTTCTCCGATGTGGTAGACTTGTCCCTGCACTACTAAACAACATGGAAGTACCAGCCCATTTTTTGGATGGGCAAATAAAGGACATGACCATTGAAATGCTGAATCCTTCAATGGAAGGAAAATTTGCTTTGATGTCTCAAATGGAAGGGGTTCGAATCATCACCCCCCTATAAACAACATATAAGGTCCTAATAGATCGACAAATAACAACATTCAAACCTTTTGATAGATTTTATTGCCCAAGGGATTGAATTTAACCAAAAAGTAAGATTTGGACAAGAAGTAGATAACTTTTTCTTATGAAACGAACATCCCCTTCAATGTTGTGCGACATTTGATGTTCATAAAAGCTATGAAAGGAACCTTCGAATCTCAAACCTACTATAAGCCCCCATCATACCATGGATTGCACATAGATTTGTTAAAATAATCCAAGGTAACTAAGAAGACATGGAGTTCAATTCAAAAATATGGAACAACCATTTGTTTTGATGGTTGGGACAATGTTGCATGGCATCCATTGTTGAACGTAATGTTTGCTTATCCAAGTGGTGATGTATTCATAGGTTCCATTAACTCAACTAGGGAGTGGAAGGATGCCCATTACATATGTAATACATTGGCTTGACACATTGAAACCATTGGAATCAATAACATTGTACAAATTTGTACAATAATGCTTCAAACATGAAAAGTGAAACTACCCTTTTAATTTGTTGTTTTCCAAGTCTTCATTTTCAAGGTTGTGTTGTTCATTATTTGGACTTACTTCTAGAAAATTGGGGAAAAGCAACATGAAAAAAACGAATTGTGAAAAATGTGAAAGTTATTTTTTTTTCATATGATAACACCATGTGCCACTAGCAATCTTTCATTGTTATGAAACCAACCTAATGTTGTTAAACCCCACTAAAACATGGTTTGTAACTAATTTTTTAATGGTTGAGAGGTTGTTCAAGCTCAAACTTGCCATTGAGCAAATTATTGCCAATCCAACTTGGACAACTTTTGTCAACACATTGTATGGCAAACATTATTAGAAGTTGTTCACCAAAGTAAAATCTATTTGAGGTAACATAAAAAGGGATGAGTTTTACAATACTTATGCCAACTTTGTGCACATGGTGGAATCGATCTTAGTGTCATTGAAGGCATTTGATGGCAAATAACCTTGCATGGGGAGGGTGTGGCTTATCATTATGAGATCCACCATTTGAATTACCATCAAACCTTGTAGATGTGATTGAAGATCAATTTTACCAAAGGTGGAAGATGTTAACGATTGATTTACATTATGCAAGGACCCTTTTCAATCCATACTTATTGGGTGAAGTTCACTTACATGATGATGTAGTTGCAAAGGAAACTTTAAATAGATTTTTACAAAAAACAAATGGTATCCCAACCACCTATGCCCTAATTTTAGAAGATTTCGCAAATTTTGTTAAAAGCCAAGGTCCTTTTTCTACCATGCCCTTAATGAAAGACCTAGACTTGCTCTCACATGAATGGTGGGATTTGATTAGGGTTAGTAAATGCACACTTGCACCCATTGTTTGTTGTATTTTGGCACAAGTGTGTTCCACACCATCGTGCAAACGAAACTGAAATTCATACCCATTTGTCCATAACAAAATGCAAAACTAGTTAACATTGAGCAAGGCAGAAGACTCAGTGTACATAGACACTAATAACAAGCTCTTGTGAAAATAATCTGGCACTAACCCCACGACATGGTATAAAAAGAATATGTTGTTTGAATATTTGATGTTGATGAAAATGCAGATGGAAATTAACCATTGGGCATAATGTCAAATGAGCCTAATAGGATGAAGTCAAACATGACCCCTTTGAATTCCCAAATGATGATTAGTGAAAACATGAATAAGGGGGATTGTTTGGATTGTCACACTTGTAATAATTTTGGATTACATATAGATGTAAAATTTAAAGTCATATTCAAAATTAACATTGTAATTTTTTAAATTATTCATGTTGTCATAGACTTTAATGAGAGTCATTTAAAAAATTTTGGACGAGTTTTACGAAAAAATTATGGATTCATAATGGACTTTTGAAATGACAACACTACATTTGTCACATAGAGAAAATGAAAAATGTGGATTCAAAAAATATGTCAAAGTAGTGTCAAAGTAAAAAAATAAAAAAAACA
>Ga0116229_10010197_pt1 | contig 14153 bp, 13 predicted proteins | sample S1TSphgellanicum_3_FD_87313 | JGI IMG/M metagenome (GOLD analysis project Ga0116229, IMG submission 87313) | Host-associated microbial communities from peat moss isolated from Minnesota, USA - S1T2_Fc - Sphagnum magellanicum MG | ecosystem: Host-associated > Plants > Peat moss > Unclassified...
GTTTCATGATTTTTACCTTCAAGTGATTCACACCTGCTTTCTGATTGGCCTGGTATGTCCACATACTTGCAATTGCACAGAAACAACAATCAGTTGAATGCAAATTGTTAATCCCCCACCACCCACATAGCTCCTGCCTGTCAAACCAGATAGACTGAATATGTGGTGTGACAAAGGACAATAATATAGTCCAAATTCAAAGTTTAATATCAACTTTGTACAGAAATTCTCTAACATGTGAGTTTCTAACTTCATCACAGAACTCTGAAAAACCTATAATGGGTGAAGAAGAGATACGAGATACCCTTCGCTTCTGGCTACTGTACACAAACCCAGAACATGAGTAAGTACAACAAATGCAGCCCAAAACAATTTTCCAGACTGTCTCTACTATTAAGTGAATTTCTTTTTTCTTTAACAGCAGGTCTCTGGTTTAACATCAAACCAGGAAACAGTTCAATTATTGACTCTAGCAACTACTAAGATCTCTGCAAAAATCTTAAAAGCTACACATAAAATTGTCTCTTGCATCCTGAAACACCTTTGCTAAAATTGTCCCTAGTATAGAATTTCCATAATTTTGATGTACCATCTGTCCACTAGTCCACTCTCAAAATAGGAGGCACATCATGTACTCAAGACTGTTAAAAAGCCTTCTGTTGCTGATGCCTTCCAATATGTGAATAGACTGGGTAAGCATTGGAACCTAGACATGGGTAGATCGTACTGTTCTTGGCTGGCCCATCTTCGCCTTTGCATATCTATTGCCTGGTCAAGATAACATACAACCCACATTGATCTCTTTCTCCTCTTATTATGTGAATGTGAAGGATGCACTACTAGTCTTCAAGGTGATTTTTCCCTCTCTGTCTCTGTCTCTCTCCAGGTCTATGGCCACAACAACAGTCAATGTTATGAGTGCAGTACTCTTTTCTAGAACACAAGTAAATCCATCAGCAACAATCAGAACATAAGAATTAATGTCCCAAGGTTGAACTTAGAAAAGAACAAAGAGCTAGAAGTATAAGCTGAGAAGGACTGAAAAAAAGGATACTCCAGGCGCATTCCACCCCTGTCACAAGATGGCAGGTTAAAGTTTTGAAGTTCTGAGAGTGCTTTAGTTGAGCATAATACATCCTGCAACACCACCACAAGCCTGCCACTAATATGAACTTCTTCACAATACATCCAAACTGAGGTCACTCTTCATCTAACAAAGTGAAAAAGAATACAGTGGCACACAGACCCTTTCTACCTTGTCCTGTAAGCAAATTACCCTTTGATGGTCATATGGCTCATAATACTCTGTTGACCAAACTTCATTAAAAAATCCACAATGACCACTTACCTTAAACTCTACAAAGGCCACTGGTAGTCCACTCTTGATCTGATACTTCATTTTTTGAAATCCAGGATACCTGGAGAGAAAAAGCTTGTTCACATGCAGCCCAAAACACCTTGAGAAGATGGCAACTTCTCAAAGACAAGAATTCTAGTCATGTGGTAGTGTGATGGGACTTACCACTTTTCACAAATGACAATCTAAGTATGAACCATTGCCATAACGACCCTAATAGGAAGGACATATTGGACCAAAACTCACAACACTTGAACAAGAACAAACACCTAATCAAGAAAAAGACCTGGTGGAAACTTAAAGAATGCGGTGATTATCTGAGAAATTGCTCAATTATCCATCTAGCAACCATTCAAGAAAACAGCATTTTGCAGCATGAGGTTAGAAAAGATCAACCTAGAAAGTGCTTGTGTGAGCTCTTCTTCAGTACATGTAGGCCCCAGATTGGCAACAAATAGAGTGGAGCAGGGAGGATTGCTCCCAGGTGCTGGAGGAGGTGGTATCTGAAAGAGGTTCCATGGAGAAGAGTCAACAAGTTTCAGTCAAGTATTCAACCAATGCAGAATAACAGCATTCCAGTACCACATTTCCAAGTCAAACTGTGGACAGAAATGGTAAATCCCACCCTTTTGCTTCCTTTCAAACTCTTTACTAATTAATCTTCCCAGCAGTGAATATCGGTTCATCTTTCTTTGGCATTTTGTCCTCATTTCACACCTTTGCCAAACTTGAATAGAAAGAAGCTGAGTGTAGAATCATACCATCATGAGGCCAGGAATACCATCTGGGACAGCATTGTACAGAGGTGGAGCCATGATGCCACCACTGCAAAAATCCAACCCACCATTTCCTTGGTACCATTAGGAAATTCAACACATACCAGAAACATTTAGAGGAGTTAAAGAATGGAGAGGACACCCTATGAACAATTATCAATATCCCAGGTTTTTGCTAAACCCATGGACACTCCTTAAGAGTTGTTACATGTTGGTCAGATTCATCCCCAAAAAGCTTATGCACACACAGGTACCACATAACCAGCTAGCAGACTGCTTCAGCCAAGTTGCTAATAACTTCCCTTTTCACTGGAGAATCCATTTACAGAATCAAGTCTGCAAAGATGAATCCCATGAACAGCCCTGATCTAGAGGTAACTTTCCACTCAAACACCGTTTTGGTGAACATGGCTCATCCTCCTTGAGAAAAGGACATGAATTTAGGCTGCAAGCATAGAACAGGAGCCATGTCCAATTCCTGAAACATGCTATAAATGACAAAACCTTAAGAAAGCCCTTTTCTACCATAAGTAGAGCCACTCATAGATTTTGCTCTAGCATGGAGTGCAGTTTTTTTATTCATCACTATTAAAGTAATGAGCAGTGGATAAAAACAGGTTGACAAACCAGGACTAGTGACACCACAGAAAGGAAAGTAAACAAGTCTCCACACAACTGTAATCAAACACTACCTACCACTATAGGAGCCAAGGGATTAGTGACAGGACCCTCTCAACACATGTTTCTCAATGCACATGCACATTCAAGCACATGGTCATATGTTCCCATTTTTCTTCAAAACAAGTTTATCAATGACATAATCCCTTCACAACATCAGTCTAGACAAGGTTACCCTGGCCAGTGCTTGCTCCTGTGAGTTAGACTATCTTACAATTTTGCAGAATATGAAACTAGAATTAAAAGGAGTAACTGACCCAAATGTATAAGGACACTGACACAATAAAAGAAAACACAGACCCACAGTAATAAAAATACTGTCCTTGTGCTCAGAGCCTGATTCAAGCCTAAATCTTTATCCTTTGGTAAAAATAAATTGGTGTTCAACTGTGGAAAAGACCCAGTAATGTGCCTAAACCAGAGTTGAGCCTCCTGGAAGTGACAATAACTAGCCTAGTGCATGTGTGTATAATGACCTCGGTGCAGGGGGGAATCCAGGCATGTCGTTGTATACGGAGGGGTGCACCATCCCAGGCATGTGCAAAGTGCCGCCAACCCCTGTGAGTGCGGACCCAAAAAAAACGTGCCACGTGAGCTCTCCTACTTAACCTCACTGTGAGTGTGACTGTGCACCAGAATCAAACTTGACCCAGATCAAACTGACAAAACTAGTAAAAAACAGACAGACAGCTTCTTATGATCCTGCTGTAGCTTATGTTGATGCCGCTGTTCTCCTTATGGGCTTAGTATGTTACAACAAGGCTGTGGACGTACACCTCTTTTTGGTCTGCGTGAATGTGATCACATGCATACAACCAACAAAGTCCTTGAGCACACAAGCTCATCAGTATGTGGATGCAGGAGCACACAAATGTACACTCAATCAATGCACTCCAAACATCATAAGGGGACTCTTAAGCTCCAATTTGAAGCTGAAATAAGGGAATGACCAACTTTGTTTCCAAATACTTAGGCCTTAGGGGCCAAGATTAGAGCTAGTGGTAAAACATCACCCAGAAAAAAGTCCAAGACTGCAGAACACGGCAATCAAAAGAATAACTCTCAGTTGAAAGTCAGAGAAGCTCTGAGGGAGTGGCTATATGATTAAGAAGGGAGAAGCAAAAACACAAATGATTTCAGGAGATAGCATCTCACAGAAGTTACATCTATCAATAGGTTACACACAAGTGATTCTAACAACTTAAAGGGAGCCACAGAGGTCAACAGGAACACAAAAAGAAAGACAAACCTGCATCAGGGTATGGCACACCGGGCACACCAATGGGCCCTCTGAATTTCTTCTCCACAGCCCCTGGCCCTGCATCCTCTGCAACTTCACATCTGGAATAAGAAAAAAGCTTCCTATAGTTCAAAAGAACACACTGGGTTACACAATGCTACATTAGAAGCTCCTTTCCAAATTTTTATGTGAAAATCAACCTGAACGTGAGCGCTTGGTTCGGGAGTTAGCACGCGCAAGTTCAATATGAAGTGTTGAGCCTGACTGTGGATCAAATGTAAACCCCTGAAGAAGCCACATGTAGAAGGAACCCTTCAACATCAATGATTGCTGCACAATGATTGCAAATAGCAAAATACTACAAAAGTTGTGAATGTAAAACTCTTTGAATGGAGGGAAAAAAAAAGTGTTCCAAATGCTGCTACAACAAAGCATAAGTTCTTCAAACAAGAATCAGTTTTCTCTACATTCCACATGGCAATGAATGAATGCCAACAAACTCAATTCCATGGAAATCAGATATCTCTTTTGATTGCGAGACAGATGCCAAAGTCACAAGAACAGGAGAGATGAAGAAGAAGTCTGCCAGGATTCCATACATTGAGAGCCTCCTTTGCCTTCAGTGCTGATGCTTGATCTGTGAAGACTGCAAAAGCTACAATCTGCCACAAGAATTTCCAGAATCAAACAAGAGATCTTAAGTCACATAAGCTCTAGTGACATTCTGTGTAGATACAAAGCGGCTGCTGCTGCTTCTTCTTCTTCTTCTTCGCTTCTTCTTTTGTGTTGCAAACTCTCACAAAATGACGACATAATACCATGCGCCTGGTGTGGCGTACACCTTTTTTCTCAGAAATTTGCAAAGCTTACCTGAAATCCTCGCCCGGAATACTTGAGTTGACAGGTTTCGTAGCCATCGTAAATGCGAAACAGGTTGTGAATTTCGCGCTCCTTGATGTCGTCAGGCAAACCGGACACGAACAGTGTTTTCACCTCCTCCTCCGCCGCCGCCATCGCGAAACCACCTTCACTCCCCTCTCGAAGGAAAACAAAACAAAAGATAGAGGGAAGGAGGAGACAACAAACAAACCGTTTTGTGAAAAGAAACATGCACACATTGCAGTGTGAAGCTCCTCCCTCCTCAAACCCTAATCAGAACCATCTCCGACGCGGAAGTCGCGCAAGCAACTGTAGCAGCAAATCGCTTTGACTATCTCGTAACCGTCAGCTTTCCTATAAGCGTTCAAATCTCCTCTCTCTCTCCCTTAACTCTGGATTCTTCTCTGGAACAATGACTCTCTTCATCTGTGAATTTCTCGTCTTCAACATTTTGATTCTAGTGTCTTTCAGATTCCTTAACTCTTCATTTCTAATTTGGAACAACGACTTTCTTTGATCTGTGATTCCTCATTTTCAGCATTCAGATCTCACCTTTAAGTATCCTTGACTCTAGATTCCCTGCAGCATCGAATCAAGAGACTCATCACACAGTATTGATGATGTCAGGAAACCAATCTTTCTTTCAATCCTTGATTGTGCCCAGCACAGCAATGTGATGAGAACTTTTCTCAGAGGGAAAGATTATACCAACAGTTTCAAAATCAACCGTCACCCATCACCAGATTCTTCGAGAGTTGGCAGCAATTGGCAAATCTCTTTTGAACCTGGCTGGCTTTTACACTCGTTACAGCAAAATCGATGGTGCATGAGAATTCTTGAAGTTTGAATTGCAAGCTAAAGCATGGTACAATATGAAAACATAGTTGTTCTTTGATTCTTGGACAGAGTTAGGAAGATGCAACATCCATCACAATATTTGGCGGGGCATCTCCTCTTCATTCTAAAATCAACCCGGGAAATCAAACATGTTCAAGATGATTGCCACAAGGGAAACCCATCACACCTGCCATCTTTGTTCTCTTCAACTTCAGGTTCTTCCTCTTCCATTCTGTGCTCATCTAAATACACTGATTCATTCTCCTGTAGAATGAATCTCATCTTTTGTGAGTGTTCTGCTGGAGACCAGGCACACCTTAAGTACAGAGCAGAAATTTAAAAGGACATCCTGAAGTAGCTGTATTTATCGTGCAATTTGAGCAACTCATATACTAGACATGAGAGGAACTTCCTACTGACTCAACAAGATGCTGTACAGCAGACCGCAGAAAGTGTGAAATGATGAGAGCAAAAAGAATGAGGAAAAGAAGGCTCTAAAACCCTGCATCATCAGGTTCCTCTCTACCCACTGAAGGTGAATCCCACTGCACCGACCCATGCTGCTCCCACATCTGTTCACCGTTCATGCCTCCCTCCTCGTTGTCAAATTCTCGCCGTCTCTTCTTTGGTTGTCCATGCCTTGATCTCCGGGGAGCTTCATCCTCACTCTCACTCTCAGCTTCATCCTGAGGACCACCAGAGCCAGGCATTTGCTGCCTTTGGACCCCCCCAGTGGTCTCTACCTGTGCACCTTCATCATATGCAGCTGCAGGAAGATTTTGACGCCCTTTACCTCCACCTCCTTGTTTGGTAACACCACCACTGCGATCTGTTCTTCTCCTCTTCTGCGGCTGTTCTCCTTGAGCTCCTCGCCCTCCCCCCCTTCCAGGACCAAATGGAGGTCGAAATGGCATGCCCATGGGTCTTGTTGGACCCCTTCCCATTGGCCCTGGTCCTGCTATGCCTGGGCCTGATCCCATGAAATGTGGAGGACGACCCACTGCTCCCATCATTGGTGCTCCCCCAAGCATCCCTTGTGGAGGTCCTAACATGCCAGGACCATTTGGTCCCATCATCATGCCATTGGGGGGAGGCGGTCTTGCAAAGCCCATTCCCATTCCTGGGCCATCCATGGGTCCAAAATTTGGAAATTCGGGACCTCCAAATCCAGGTCCAAGTCCTCCAGGGTGCCCAAAAGGAGGAAAACCCCGACCAGGTCCTGGAGGAGGACCCCCAAATGCATCACCAGGACCTATAAAAACATCTGCAGGGCCACCCATCGGAAACCTATCAAAGCCCATGCCAAAGCCCTCACCTCCACCACCCATCTCAGGATGGAAAGGTAAACCTCTGCCCCCTGGACCAGCCCCTCCCATCATTCCCCTTCCTCCCCTGCCCAGGCCATCAAAATTAGGTCCATTGGGTCTATAGGGAGGCCATGCACCACCTCCTCTTCCCATTCCTACTGGTGGCCGGACACGGCCCGCTTGCATAAATGGTGCTGGTGACGTGGACTGACTAGTACCCTCATCTTCTTCACTGTCATCATCATCAAGCTCCTCCTCATCGTTATCCTCAAATGGGATGATATCTGCTGCATCATGCTCAGTCTCCTGGCCCCCCCTTGCTCTCTCTTCTTCCCGCTTTTTCTCTGCCTCCTTAGCAACAGCCTGACATGCCACAATATACCCACAACCCAAATCAGTTAGAAAAACACTCCCGTTTTCATCCCCAAAGCCACTTTCCTTCTACTAAGATGCATATTGCCAGCCTGAAGCCAGAAATCTTCCCTTTCACACCAAGTCTCCAAACCAGGTGTCCTCCATCTCTATCAGCATCTCCAGATAGCCGTAACTCAAGAGCCTTATGTTAAAACTGTTGGCAACTCTAGATCTCAGCCTTGAACATACATCAACATTTGCAATAATCTATGACATGAAAAGCTTCCTCAAGCAAAGAATGTAAAGATTCAATCAAGGTTCACATCACGAGGCATTACCTGAAGTTCACTGTCAGGCTCCCCATACAACAATGATGCCAGTTGCTCTCCCACACTTGGCTCTAACTCCTGACAATCCCTACTAATCTGAAGACATAGCAAGAAGATTTTGTGAGCAAATGTAGGTTGCAGAAAACACACTTGCTTTCTGTATATTCTCTCCATCATCTGGTAGAAAGGTGGTCTTTGGTTTTATAGAGAAAAGACTCTTGCTCTATAAACCAAAAGAATATTGTGAGAAATAACTACTGAACCTGAGAGTCAAAAAACATGCACAATCTAGTACACTACACTCAAAGGTACTCCTGCAATTTTACCATCCACAAACATCATGTATCAAATCAAAATTAAAGGTTGCAAAAAAACCTTCACAGGGAGATTTTCATTGTAGGCATTCCGCAAGTGCCGAGTTTTGTTGAATGAGAGTTCACACAACTGCAACACCATGTCATGTTTCCCCCATAAGACCAAAACAGTGATGTCTGCAGGCACTGGACTATGTCACATATCAGGACAGTACAGGACTGGTAGACATTCAAAAGTCCCCACACACAAGGACACCTGCCAAATCACTACTCTGAGGTAAGGAGACTCCTTGGCTACCTCACTTATGTCCGGGGTTGGAACATATCTCCCCAGTAGTACCTCACCTCTAAAAGAAGGAAAGTTTATGCATGATATAACCACAGGAAACTCCTTTTCAACACAGGAACCTTCAAAAGATCCCAAGTGCAATGATGTCTGATTGTTCAATGACAGATTCACTCGCCATATCAGACATATTAATAGTGCCTGGAATGTATGTTGTCCTCACAAGAACAAAAGAACAGAGAACACCATCTTACTCCCACCTGCCCCAGAAGACTCTTGAGCAGCCTCTTGAAGGACTTAAGACCAAGGAAGCATTCTTTCTCTGGTCAATTGAACCCTATATGACTTGAAGCAGAAGTACCACATTGAATCAAACAGACTGGACATAGTTACTTAGAGAGAATCAGCAGCAGAATAGCAGGCGAAGGGATTAAGCCTCACCTTCAGCCACCTCAGATTAAAGTTGCGGCCATAATGTGCAGTACCATGAGCATACTTCCATCCTCCACCCCCAATAACCCCTCCAATCTTTGACATCATTCTTGCACAGCCCTACAGCCCACAGTATCCCAGTACCCTCATGAAAAACCCAGATATATGAGAGACCCAGACATTGAAAACTGACTACAAGAGTCAAGTGCCTACTGACCCACACAAATGGTGGAAGCACAACAAAGTGAGAACTTGCATCCTGAAACAAACTTATCCTTCTCTACCTGCACATCACCAAGCTGGAAACAATGCCGTCACTTGGAAAACTCGAGCGCACATTCTGTATCCCCACAAATGCGAGTCCTCAGCATTCGTACTTCAACTCTAGAGGGAAGTGGCCTCTTCACCCTATGTTTGCAAAACCAGAGAGTTTCTAAAGTTACAAGGAAAGCATTTGGCTACCTGGAAGTGACGTGTTTCATTGACCGAAAATACAAGGATCACATGGTCACATGTATCAAAAGCCTCATTCAGTTTGGCCTCATTGTTGCGATGTGTAGCCCACAATCCCCGCTCTACAGATAGCTCCAGATTCTCCCTGTTGTTACTCTTCACTATGAAGTACCTGCAAAAGTGCATTTATTACAAAGCCTGAATTTTGCAAATGTTCAATCTAAACTTGGAGAAATGGAAAAACATCTGCCATTTTCCCAAAAAAATGTATGGTATTGACAAGCTGCCGTAACATCCCCAGTGACTTCATCAGCTCCCAGAAAATACCCAAACAAGAAAAGAGGAAGAAAAAAGAGAGAAAGAAGACAGGGAACTTTCAGAGGATGAATTTTTGAGGAGAAAGAGGGTTTTGAAAACCATTTACTTAGGATTAAGATGCCCAGTGAAATAATCAGATAGAAGACTCCAAAGCCAGCAGTACTAAACAGAACTCTTTTGTTTGTTAAGATTTGATTTTATAGAAACTTAGAAGATATGTCCTGAAATATGCAACTAACCTACCTACAAAAGCCAGTAGGCAGGGGAGTTGCAGCTGACACAAATGTAGGTGGGTTTGGAGGCCCATTGGGTACAGCATGAGGTGGGGGCATTTGAGCAGGTAGCAGTTGTGGAGCAGTTGGATGCACTGAATGTGGCAGTTGTGCCTCCTCTTCAGCAATCTGACTTCCTTCTCCTGCAGCCAATGATCCATCCTGAGGACGAGGGGGCACAAATTTACCATGATGTGCATTACTGTTAACAGCATAGACACGATGCTGCAACTTTTGTAAATTCTGTTCTACTAATGGTGGTGGACCAGGAAGCTTTTGATGTCGATACCGGCAATCAGGTCCATTAGGGCAAAATCCCAGCTTATACCTGCACATATACATATTTACCTGGTTTAGCACAAGAATATGACCATACTTGCATCATGCTGCTACACATCCTTGCAGACAGCTGCAACAACTACAGATTCTTGAAGACAGTATGCAGACTCTGCTAAACCTAGATGATTTCAGCAATTTACTTGCAAAACCTCTACATGCACTTGTTTACTTGGGGCCACCATAACAGTAAGCAGGTGGAGCCTTTTGCTCCAGCAAACTGACATTAACAGAGATGAACAGAGATCCCTCCCCTAGAAGAAGGAGAACAAAATAATGCACAACAAAGAACTGAAATCATCTGGTGACTACATCTGAAACCCTAAATTAATGCTATGATGTGTTCATTGTTTTGTGGAGGGGTTCTTCAGTGAGCAATATGCTGGCCAGCAGATTGATGAGAATTTGGGACACTACATTGGACCGAAGAGGAACTCCACAACTAAAAAGAAGCATGATGACAGCAGCAGTCGGAATAGCAAAACCCTCGAAAACAGATTTAGGTCAAAATGAAACAAGCGATATTTGGAAGTGGAATGTGAGTTTGTAAGGCTGGTTATAGTCAGTATTCCAAAGGTCCTTCACCGATGAAGCTAAAGCTAAGTCTTCGTCATCCAGCACAGAAATCTCTGGGATCTATAGCATAAGGATCACGCAAACCCTAAACCCACTCCAACTACCAGAAACACACCCTCAACAAACAAACTTTGAAGTACTGCTCAGAGAGGGGGAAGAAAAGGACAACAGTGTCGGGAAAACAAGAGTTAGGGAGATATGCAAACGGTAAAAAAGAAGCGACGTACATATTACACTCCTTAATATCCTCATTTGTGTGCTTGTAGATGCAATCAGGCTCCCGACACTCGCCGAACTTGGCAAAAAACCGACACACTGGCATACGCGCCTTGTCATACTGATGCAAAAACCCACACGCATCGCCCTTCATACACAGCCCGCGCAGCCAATGACGACAAACCGTCTGCCGGTAATTCTTCCGCCCTTGCGTGCTCTTGGGAGCCGCCAGCGCCGTCGCTGCAGGAGCGTTGTTCGCATTCTGGGCCACAGCCTGCGCCCCAGCTGCAACACCACCACCACCACCACCACCTCCTCCTCCTCCGCCTCCTCCTCCTCCCCCACCTCCTCCAGAAGAACCCACAGCATTCAAAGGAGCAGCTGCAACCTCCAAACCTCCTTCAAAATCGAAGCTAAGACCTCCATCAGCATCCTCCATCAGGACTACTACTAAACCACTGGATCCCTAATCCCTTCCGCTCCCTCTTCCTTTCAGCTCCAAACACGAACGCCAAAACAAAGGAAAAGAAACTCACCGTTACATCTCCGAAGAATGTAATGGTATGCAAAAAAACGAGCGCAAATCGCTTGCAAAAACACGAGCGTTTGTTGCTTCGTGCCCACAGAAGCTCCACTGTGCTGTAGGAAGCACCGACGTACATAGTATAGGGGGAATACGTATACATAAATCGGGAGAGACGACGTATATGTCATGATATACGTATATGGAGCATTTCCATTAGGCATTTCTTTTGCAAATATTTGTTTTTCTTTTACCCAAAAAAAATCTTTTAATGGAGAGAAATGTGAGACTTGTGTTGTTGATGGGAATATTTTTTTAAACCCTGTCTGCAGCATACTTTTCTTTTGGTGCAAAATTTTGCCAAACTGGGAAAAATAAATGTAAATAAAGGGAATATTTTGTCACAATATTCCCTTTTTTGAAAAAAAAAATTGTCAAGTCTTTGAAGAAAAATTGAACTTTTTTTTGGTATTTCAGGTATTGTGGAATAGTCTTGTGATTACAGATGAAATAAAGCTTAAATTATATTATGGCCAATTACATTGTTAAAAATGGGATCCTTGAATTGTTTTGAGGAATTAACTTTGATAAACTAAAATTTAAATGTTATGATAGCATCAAAGGCTTGTCTCTAGGTGCAAAGAAAAAATTTGTAGGCAATGAGATTGTTTAATTTCATGCTTTGAATTCTTTTAAAGATTTGTCAAGTAGTGAATGAATATTTACATGCTAGATGCAAACAACCTGCAAATTATTACAAGGTACTTTTTAACAAGAATTTGGAATTTTTGCACATCATTATTCAATTTTACTCAAAGATTTTGCTCCTCATATTAAAATTCAAGATTATGGCATATTATTTGTGTTGGTTATTTTAAATCTTATTAATTATGATTTAGAATTTTGTAGCACCAACTCTAACAAGTTGATATGTGATTAAGATTCATGAACACATTGCAAATGGTTTGTAATTCACTAATTAAAAATGTCACCATTTATTGAAAGACATATTTTTTTAAAGTTTAATGTGTCACAAATGACATTTCACATTAATTCATTGAACATTTATTATTTTGACATTTAGAATTAATTTAATTAGCATAGTTCATGTGATTGTTTGTGAAAATTATCATCAACGTCATCATTTATAAATGAAATTAATCCATGAACTTTCATTTTTCATTCATTATGGATGAAATTTATCCATCATTGTTCAACTTTCATTTATTAAATGAAGTTCATCCACATGTATGAAATTCATCCGCAATCATCTTTTTCATACAGAATGGATGAAATTCATTTATCACCATTCCATTTTCATTTATTACATGACATTCATCAACATGTATGAAATTCATCCATTTTTTGTCCATTTTTCATCCATTATGTATGAAATTCATTCACAACATACAAAGTTCATGCATTATTGTCCATCTTCATTCATAATAAAATTATTTGTAAAATCAAATAAACATGGCACTAGAAGTCATGTTTGCCTAGTACACGAGTCATATTCACCAACACATCAATTTTTTTTAAACCTCTTTAAGGAGGCACAAAACACAATTTTGCACCAAGCCTTGGAATGAATTAAGTTCCATGTTAAGTTATTTTGCCATCACAAAGCCCAATCACAAGTTCTTCCACCAAGTTCTTCCTTTCATGCTTCTTATTGAAGCTTTTTGCTTTCATTTTTTTTTCTTACAAGTGTTTTTTTACAATGGTGGTGAATGTAGTGTGTAAAAAACATGTGTAAACAAAAGTGAAAAGTATATCGAGGTTTAAAAAGAGGTGGTAGGGGATGAGGGTTGTGCCATACATTGTTGATTCACTACAAATTGGTGCTAATGGGTTTTTGGTGGGTACCAACAATAGCTTGGAGAAAGCCACATTGGAACACCCACATGCTTGAAGAAAGTCACAAGCCTTGTTGAACAAAAACAATGTTTTGTTACACACAAGATGAATGTTGCAAAATGGGAACAACCACATTCCTTTGTTAAGGTGCCAAATATGTTGCATGGATAATAATTAAGTTTTCCCATCACATGAACCATCATTTTAGGGTGTTGAGGTTTTGGAAGGTTTTAGGGGCATGGCAAATGAAAATTAATGATGTTCAATTTGGAATTATCCCACAACACAATTATAAGTGGTGGTGGGAGAGAAATTGCATTCGGGTTGGAGATTGAGAGGAAATTGCATTTAGGTCTACTTTAAATATTCTTTGATTGTGAAGATCAAAAGAGAAAATTACCAATATTTGTACAAAATAACAAATGTTATCATCATCAATGCAATACTTGCCATGTGTAAAATCTAATTTTTTTTCAAACCACAAAAGCAAAAACAGCTTCACCACCCCCATGGAAAAGAAGGAGCTCAACTAAGAAAAACTTACTCTTACACATCTATGTGCATCCACAATGAACCATCAACAATTTTTGCAACACACTACACTTCTTTCTAGAATAAACTAGATAAAACCAAAGGTAACACTTTAAAATCATGGCAATAATTGTAGACTTCCTTGTGTTGTTATTCTCAAGCTTTGTTTATCTAATTCCTTCTCTCATAATATGTGTGGTTTGTTTATTGAAAAATGTTCATATGAAATCTTTGGAAGCAAATCAAAAGATATAGTACTTCATTATGGTTTCTATGTGATCA
>Ga0116229_10010198_pt1 | contig 14153 bp, 6 predicted proteins | sample S1TSphgellanicum_3_FD_87313 | JGI IMG/M metagenome (GOLD analysis project Ga0116229, IMG submission 87313) | Host-associated microbial communities from peat moss isolated from Minnesota, USA - S1T2_Fc - Sphagnum magellanicum MG | ecosystem: Host-associated > Plants > Peat moss > Unclassified...
GGGTACGTAATGCAGGATGACGCACTGTTCCCCATGCTCACGGTGCGAGAAACTCTACTATACAGTGCGCGTTTACGTCTGCCTTCTTCAGTGCCGACGAATGAGAAAGTCTTACGAGTGGAGGCGCTCATGACTGAGCTCGGGCTGAGCCATGTCGCGGACACCAGGATAGGCAATGAGAGTGTTCGGGGCGTGTCGGGGGGAGAGAGACGGAGAGTCTCCATTGGCGTGGATGTGATTCACGACCCAGCGGTTTTGATCCTTGACGAGCCGACTTCCGGCCTGGACAGCGCAGCCGCATTACACGTCGTGGCAATGCTGCGCACGATGGCCGTGTCTCACAATCGCACCATTATACTTAGCATTCATCAGCCAGGATACCAGATACTACAGCTCATCCACTCTGTCTTGTTAATCGCTCACGGTTCCGTGGTGCACCACGGGCCGCTGGATCTTTTGTCTTCGCGCCTTGCTGCTGCAGGTCACCTTGTGCCTCCGCAAGTCAATGTACTGGAGTACGCCATTGATGCTGTCGACTCTCTCAACTCAGACCAGAGCGGAATTCTGTTAATGAATGGGAATGGGAAGGAGAATAACGCAGTTCCCGACCTGACGTTGCAGGATCTCTTCCAGCTGGATCCCTCTTCAACGCACGAGCCTGCCGACAAAGTTTCGCCTTCTCCAGCTAGGGACCAGCAGCTGGATCAGAAGCCCGACAAGCTAACCTACGCCAACTCAAGTACTAAGGAGGTCATGGTTCTTGCACACAGGTTTTCCAAAAACATCATCCGCACTCGCCAGCTACTCGTAGCACGCACCATTCAGGCAATTGGAGCAGGGTTCGGACTCGGAAGCATTTATGTCCACATGGGTTACGGCTCGCGAGGAGCTCAGGAACGAGCGGGTTTCCTCGCTTTTACCCTCACTTTTCTTCTGACTTCCAGCATCGAAGCCCTCCCAATGTTTCTGGAGGAACACCTGATACTCGCCAGGGAAACTTCCAGAGGCGCTTATCGCGTCTCTTCCTACGTCCTGGCCAACACTATAGTTTTCCTCCCCTTCCTGTTCTTGCTTGCGACTCTGTACGTGGTTCCCTCGTACTGGCTGGTGGGATTGGCACCCAACTACAGGGCGTTTCTCTTTTTCCTTCTAGTCATTTGGATTCTGTTGATAACTGCCAACTCTTTCGTGGCTTTCTTCAGTTCAATGGTCTCAGATTTCATCATGGGCAATTCCTTGGTCACAGGCTTCATGGGTGCCTTCTTTTTATCCTCTGGATATTTCATAAGCAAGGAGTACATGCCTAAATACTGGCTTCCTTTGCATTACACTTCCCTGTTCAAGTATCCATTGGACGCCTTGCTCATCAACGAATACAATAGCGTTGGCCATGACAAGTGTTTTGGTCCCATCTACGCAGACAGATGCTTGCTCTCAGGAGAGGATATATTGGCGGCATCTGGATTGACAGGTGAAAACAAATGGGTAAATGTGATTATCATGGTGAGCTTTGCAATCGCCTACCGCCTTCTCAGCTACGGTGTATTGTGTTTTAAGCTTTTGAGGAGAAGGCGATGATGACAAATGTAATAACTTCTAAGTCCTCTGCACTCCTTCGATGATGTAGTGGGGTTTACTTGTTTGTGAACAAATTGTTCAATTCTTAGCTTTCTTCAAAGAAAGTTGGTAGTTTAAAAGTTCATAGATAATACAACTCTTGTATGCAAATTTTTGACCCATTGCTTCACGGGCAAGCTTACAGGAATCCCAAGTCCTTCAAATATGTTGGTTGTGAGCAACATATTGCTTTATTGTAATGGAGTCAATTGCAGCACATCTTCCAAATGTATGATTGAATGTAAAATTCTCTCTGCACAAGTGATTGAGCACAAAGTTCTCTACTTGCAGTCAGATTTGTTAACAAGCTGTCACATGAATTGCAGAATTTCAGGTTCATCAAGCACTGCAGTGCTTTACCTGGACGTCATGTGGTTTACTGACTTATGAGCATGAATTTGTAGTATGCCGTGGTTGATGTATGAGTTTCAATTTCCAGTGCAGTTTTGCCTCAGATTTCAAACACGGCAAGACTACTGCATACATTGTGCCAGAGCTTTTTAACAGAACAAAGAACTGTGAATGACTGGAGAAAAATAATTCTAGCTTTGTGTTGGGGTTTTCAGGCTTGCTTTGTGTAGAATGAGCAATATTTAGGGTTTCAAGTTTCTCACATCAGATATGTGGTTCTTTTTTCAATTTTACATATATTGTATTCTTATCTAAACCCACTGTTGAGAGCTGATGGCAGTGCAGGGGGAGTTATTGCAGCTTGGCATTGGCCTCTGTCATGAAGGTAATAGACAATTTGTGAGTGACTCATTGAGGTCGAAGATGAGTCATGAGGATAAAGACTACTCACTCCTGTAGTGCTAGTTTCAGTTTGGCTTGAGCTGGCTGAACAGTACCTTCAAAGTGTTGTCTTGGAGTTTTCTCTGCAATCTCAAACATATGTGACTACACACAACATACTAGGCATTGGTTGAAAAACCAGTGTTGTGGGGTGAAGTGACAGCAGATGAGTGCTTTGTACATTTATGGTGTCCAGTGATTATGATGCTGAGCTTGCACTACGACTGCTTGTGGGGAGCATGTTACTTCATTTCTGGGTACACATTACATATCTCACTGAGGAGGAGGCTTATGGCATCTGCAGAAAAGATGGCACGCACCAAACTGGGAATGGGCTGGTTTATAAATGTTTGGATTTCAGATGCTGGACATGTCAACCCTCTTCTCCACAAGTTCTTCCAGGACATGTGGTGAACTCATCTTCTCCAGCACCTGTTTTAAATTGCACCCATGGAGGGCTGGATTTTCAATGTCGCAAAGCTTTATACGTGCTGTATAGTTGAGGAAATCTGTGCTCCTTTGCTGAAATGGTAAGTAACAAATAAGGAGAATTCAAAGTAGGCTATGACTTGTGTACAATTATTTTTGTATGTTGGTGGCAGATGACAACAAAGAGGTGGCAGGGATGTTTACAGACCACCCAGATATACTGGATTTTCAGCGCCATCAATACCCTGGTGCATACACCTCCACAGTCACAAGTTTTGCATCAAGTGGACCTGTGCTAATTAATGTTTGTGTTCAGGAAATGTCTACTCCAATCTGATTCACTTTTGCTGAGTTGAAGGTAGACCTAGATTTGGGCCAATGTAGCTGAACTTTAGTGCCTACAGCCAAACTCAAATGTGGAGTACTTCTACCAGGATTGAATCTAGCAAACTGCTGTGACATGAATTTCCACTGGACATCTTCTGCTGCATCAGAAAATGATTTCATGAAAAGGCTGGATTGGTGGATTGCATAGGTGCCCACCATTCCTGAGGTTGCAATGCATTCATTGTATGAGAGTGGTATGAAGAAAGAAGTTGGTGTGGGTATGCTCGCTATTTGCCCCAGTTGATCCTGCTTCTGGTGACTCCAAAAACAGAGGGGCTGCCAACAGCTTGTCAGGTTCAGTCTGCTGTTGTACTTTGAAAGAAAAAAAACACAGAGGGGCTGCAAGTCTTCTGTGTGGAAGACCAACAAATGCTTCTTCTCCCTTTGATTTTTTATGCCATATCTCAAAAGACCATTAGCATCAACTTGAATGGATATTGGGTATGTGTTCAAGACATAAATTCAGAGGTTTCTTGTACAACAAAACATGGTAGGCTGTTCTTTTGTCAGTTGGTCACTGTCCAAACGAGAAGTTCTGTAGTTGCCGTCAATCATCAATTTATCAGCCACAAGTGAGGACTGCAATTGTTGACCTTGGTTCTCAGCCACCACCAGCCTTTTTAAAACAAATTTTTGTTAATGAAAAACTTGAAAATGAAGTGATTTTGGAGGTTTTCAAGGGCAAATCCTTCCTTTTATAATTTTTGGCTACAAACAAAAAAAATTCTAAAAAGATGTTGGCCATCAGCATGGAGGTCACATGAGATCAACAGAGGGGCCATATGTATAATGTTTGATCCTCACATGGACATGTTTTGACAATAATGGAGGTTCAATATCAGCTAAGTCACCACAGTCACCAGGTATGCTATGTCAGATTGCTTGGTTGCAACTTGCAATGGTCATCTCAAGCACGGCTACTGAGTACAGTTACAATAGACAACCATGAGGTCTGATTCACAGTTGCTGAAAGATTTTTTATTTTTATTTTTATTTTTTTTCTCGAAAAAACAGGGTCCAACACCCATTTGGAATAACAAGTTTTGAAATCCTAATGCTTTGTGGATAAATACCAAACGTAAGTAATTTTTTCACATGGATAGTTCTGACCCTAAGTTCTTATTCAGTATTGCAAGCATGAGGTATGGGTCAACCCATGCTACATCCCAGCAAACGGTGCCATCTTCAGCCAGAGGTGCAATGCAGACATAATCCCATCTGCCTGCCCAGAAATGCTAAACACTAGGAGCCTGAAACAATCTGAGAAAAAAGTCATGTACAACAAAATTTTGGACAATGATATGATACTATCCAAATAGTGTTGGGATGTAAGATTATTGCATTTGCTATATATATATATAGTTACTAATAATATCAAAACAAAACAAATTGACTTGTGAATGATGTCATCAAAAATTTATTTTATGTTATGGTCCCCACATCCAATCCAACTTTACAAGTATAGATAAATAATCCCTCAACTCTAGTATTTATAGAAAAGAATGATTTACAAAATACCCAACATCAAAACCATAAGGTGATTTTTATGTTACCATTACTTTCAAGACCTTAACATAACTTTAAAAAGACAACTAGTTTATAATTTTTATTTGTGGCAAATGGTTCTTTTTTAACCATCGATCGTATGTCATTTCTAAGTAGTCATCCCTTGTACATCCATTTCTTGTATGCACATGTGTCCTTGACTTGCTTCATTGTTTCATTAATATTATGCACATATATGTTGTTTATATAGTGTTTGAATTCATGTAGTTTTTTCATGAGCTTTTCCTTGTCACTTTGTTTGCATGTGTTTAATGAATAAGAAAACTAGTTCACCAATCAACATTCTAGTAGTTGTGATGTAGGTACATGTCAAACCTCAACACATAGATTATAGCCCCAATACATCAAAATACTCTTTGATAATTTGAATTTTTGCATATCTACCATTCATATTGTGGTACCAACAATATACATAGTCATGTATGGTTATTGCCATTTTCTTTATTGGTATTTGATTGAAAAGTTGAAAGATTTTCTTTTGAAGTTCATTTAGTTTGAGCATGCTTAAGATATGGAGTTTTATCATTCTAGCAACAATGCCATTTTTTGGGCACTTTGGGTTATGTGTCACAACCAAATTTTGGGGTTTTCAAAGGCATAACTTGTAATTAAGGTGTTTCATTTGGGCAAATGTAAATCTATTATAACGATATATATATATATATATAGTTGTCACAATCACTTTGTGTAATTTCAGTAGTAGTGTAATCATATATTGATTTTGGAAAAAAAATATGTGTTTTGTGTTGGAACCTTGTGTTAGAGCTAGCTATGATCATTTTTGGTCACTTTTGTTACTCATTGGATATTCAAATTCCAAGTAATTATTTGTAACATTTACATCTTGAAATTTTGTGTCATTTTCAAGATCCTTTCTCAATGGTGAAATGTGTTGCCTTGACTATTTCCAAATTATTTTTCATGAAAGGACTACATTCATGATTCATTTTTAAACGATAAAATTAGAGAAAGGAAAAGGTTGCATTCCAAATAATGAAACATTAAAATAAAAATAATGAAAATAAATAATTTCCACATAAAAAATCCAATGACAAAACAAGTTCTACATTTTAATAAAAACAACAATTCATTTATGCATGTGCACAAAAATACAAGTCCATATGAGTTGCAATTATAAGTTGTTTTAAAAATAAAGCATATTTTTTGAAAGCTTTAGATGGGTCATTATTCATATGGACTTTGTGGGTTTTCCTTTTAGGACTTTCAAGTTAAAAAATAACATCAGCTACATTAAATATAAATTTTCACATAGATTTGGGAAGGTTTGTAAATGATTGAGTACGTATTATTCAAAGATTATAATAATGACATTTTTAAAAACAACAATCATGTCCATTTGAATCATTTTACAAAATATTGTTTGGACTCATTGGGACTATAATTTTTGCCATTTTTGAGCCATTCAATTGTGCATTCACCCTTCAATGGTCAACTATGATCTTTGAGCCATGCTTGTCACATTGGTCATTTTAGTATTTCCTCTAGATGGAAATAACAAATGTTTTTAGTATTGTTAAATTACCATGGAGACCTCAAATGCTTCCAGAAATAATAGCAACTTGTGTTGAAAATGGACAACCTTCACAACTTTTCTAGCTCTATGAATTCGGTAACAACTTTCAATCTTTTTGTTCATATCTATGTTGACAGCTTGTTGATATTTGAGCATTATATGCAAAGCTTTGAGGGGTTATTTGGATGGTCTAAACAATGCCTTGTTTTTTGTGCAAAGTCCTGTACATTAAAAACAAAATTAAAATGATCGATTCCTACATGGAGTGAGCTTAAAAGCTTCTTCTCCTCCTATTGCTTATAAGTGCTTCACGTTCAAAATAGGTACTAATCACATACTTCCAATGAACAAAAATGGAAAGAATAGTTAACAAAAAACTCGCAAGAACAAAAAATTTAATTTTGGCCCTTGTCCACTCAAATTGTGATGTAAGGGTTAACATCATTATATTTTGTCCCATGCTTCTAGGTTCCTTTACACATCTCTTTAATTTTTTTGTTGGAAAAATCGTTTTGTCAAACCATATGTGGAATTGTAATTTTTTGTAAGTTTATTTGCATTTAAACATTAAATTTTAGCATGGGGTTTTTGAATAACATTCATTTGTCTTCTCTTTTTGTCATAGGTTTGTTTGTCTAATGGTGTTCACCAACACTATTTTAACTTTTTATTTGTAGAAAAAATAGACCTAGTAAATGTTTTTGCAACTTTGCAGGTGGTGTAGGGTGGGTGGGTGAAAGAAAAGATTCGGGCAAATATGTTGGTGTTATGGTGTCTGAACATTGAAGTTAATGCAAAAAATTCTCTAACATTGTCATTCTCAGAGTTGAAAAGCAAGTTTGGGTAGGCTTCCAAAGAATCATGAGTATGGGAAGATATTGTTGTTAGTAGTTTGGTTACAAATGTCACCTCAAATCTTGTAACAAGCAAGAGTCCACTAGGGGTAGAAAGTGGAGACAACTTTGTGAGGATGAAGGGAATAAGTTCTAGTGGTAGTGGTATTGGTTTATAGGATCATGATCTTCCTAGAACATATGTTGTACTGACCTTAGTAGCCTAGGCACTTGCCACATGGGCTCAGGCATCAAGTGCCAAAAGTGAAGAGGCCTTATTAGATGATGTGCATGAACATGAATGTATAGTGAGGTGGCATGCAACAATGGTGATGAATTTTTTGTTGCAAAATACATACCAACAAATTGTATTTAACACCAAGCCAGGTTTTGCATTAATTGCAAAAAAACAAGGTGGAGATGGGAGGGGATCCTTATCACCTATACTTCCAAATATGTTTCTATGCCAATTTCATAACTTGTGGTAATAGCAATCTAACAACATGGATTGCATCTACAAAAATAGAACTTGAAAAGGAATCTCCAATAGGTCATTGGTTTCAACAATGGAATGGAATTTAAATTGCTTTGATAGAGCACATTGCTCCTAGCTTGTTGAAGCTAAAAGGTTTCTCAAAATATAATTAAATGTTGAAAGCCAAGGACAAAATTAAACTGTGGCTGACAACTAGATAATAACCCCTCCCACACCCATCATTCATGAAGAGGAAATGCCAGACTATGAAGATGATGATTTACAAAGACCTGTGAAATCAAAAGAGGATGGAACTCGAGGAAATACATAATTCATATTAACAAGAGTAAGCATTTTTGACACCTTTTATAAGGACTACAATTCATATTAATAAGGATTAAACATTATTAACACCTTTTGTAAAAATTGCAGCTCATATTAACAAGGACAAGGCACTATTAACACCTTTTATGACAACTGAAGGATAATTTAATAAGGAGTAAATTGCACTATAACACCTTTTGTAAGGACTTAACTTGTAGTATTAAATCGTAAGAATTAAGCACACATCAAGAAGGAATTTAGATAATTAAGCAAGATAATTATCCTTAATTACCTAGATAGAAGCATTTCAATTGTTTCATCTTCCTCACATGATTATGCCCCAAGGAGGAACTTAAAGGATCACAACACTTCATGATCAATCACAAAAGCAGATTAGTTGTTCTACTTTTAGAGCTTGGAGATAAAACTTTTACAACTCTTGTGCATCAACAAGCACAATAGTAAGATGTCAATTTTGTAATAAGTTAATAGCTCTCCATTCCTTGTTTTCAAAAGGAACAAAGAATGGACAGAGCCTCTTAAGCCATAACTATACAAAAATCAAGCTTATGTCACCATCTAGATAGCTAACAAGGAATAACATAATGAAAAGATATGAACACTCATATCACTTTGCAAAATCAGTAAAAATCTTCCCACTTGGGATACTTGAAAAAAATGGCAAGGATACGTCTCATCCAACTTGGCATTAATGCATTGTCTCACAATGTCCTTTGCAATAAGAGAAATGACGATTTCAATTGTCACTCACTATACCATTAGATCCTTCACTGATTGAGGTAGGCAATTTGAACGTCTTGCTTGCTTACAACCTATCTAGAAAGCATCATTTGTTGTATCCAATTGAATGTGCCTTCCCATCACCATTTGGATATTTCGCTTATCTACACCTGGAAAACCTTTGCAAGTCCCCTATGACTACCTATTGACTTGCTTGATGCTAGCATGCAAACAATGTCCTTGGCAACAACAATTTGTGACTTTTGTTGCACTACTAAATATTTTGTGATACCTGACTTCAAGTTGGAAACTATTTGCTGACTTGTCTTCACACACTATAAGTTAGCAAGATAGTTAGGAACCATGCCTTGAACAAGTGGATGAGTAAGAAACTTCTCAATGATAATTTATTGTCCATCATAATTCAAACCTTTCAACTCTTCAACAACAAACATGGCTAATTTCCTTAACAATTCTGTAGTGATTTTTTGAAACTTGGTTTTATAATAATTAAAAGGTTTGGAAGGTACACTATTTGTGGTAGTGATGGTCTCACAATCATGGGCTTGACCTTTTACATCCTAAATAGCTTTCCGCAGCTTATATCGCACCACCCATTCTTGATTATCAGCCTTCCTCTTCCTTTTATACCAACTTTGATAGTCACCTTGAAAATTGTCTTCTACCATCATGGAACTCAACTTGAAGTTCCAAGGTGCTTATGAATACCAAATGGCTTACTGCACCTAGGTTGATTTTTTTACTTTGGCAAACATGTTTGATGGGATTGAGTTCCTTGAACCAAAACCCATCAAAACGATTTTTTGAACATGATGTATTATCATGAAGCTAATAACACAAAAGAACAAAATTGTACAGAAGAATCAAGCTTCATAGGATGCACACCTAAAAACATAACTTGAGAGAAAAAGCTTGTGCAAGGGATAGATAGTAAAATGCAAGATACAATTGGAAACACAAAAGGACAAACCATAAAAAAATGAATTTCAAAGGATGTAAAACCTTAAACATTGTTGAATGTCTTGTTTTTGCTTGATGGAGCGATTATGCATCCTTGTTGTTTCATGTTCAATGGATCTGAATTCTAAACTTGTGTAAAAAGTTATTATATAGGGTAAGCTTGTAGATGTCAACCCCATTTTATAGTCTAGATTCCTGACATAGTTTGGGGAAGTGCATGGTGGAAAATGTTGTGGTGTCAACAACTAGTCTACAATATTTTCATGGTAGTTTAATAATGTTTTTGATCGTCATATGTTGCAATCATGAAACATCCGATCTTCCAGGTCTTTTAATATTAGATTTGAAGGACTCTTTGGAGGTGTCCAAAAGAGATCCAAATCAAAGTCCTCCTCTTCCAATGAAACAACAATGTGCTTCAATGTTGCCCACACGACATTGCTTATTTTTTCAACAGACCTTTTGCCTTTCCTTGAGGTTGCCTTTGAGTTTGCCTTCAACATCTTCTCTCCCACTCATTGCATCAATGAACCTCTCCCGCTTGTTAAAAACCTTAGAGCTATTTCGAATTCACCTTGACAATTGCCCTTCTCATTAATTTTCATTGACAAAAATTTCCTTGATCTTCATTTTTTCATTAGGTTCAATATCCTAACCTTAAGTTTAGTGCCTAACCCTAATATGGGCTTAGTGTAACTTTTCATCTAGAAGTATTATAATTTATCATCTAAAACCATCCCAAAACCATATTTCACTTTTGAATTATAAAGTTGAAATTACAACATCAGAAATCATTCACAAAATGAATATATAATGTTTCATTTCAATTCTAATTACACAAATTTTATTATTTTTTAGTCAATTCTAGCCTATAGGAAATTATGTATGTTTTCTAAATTTTGATTTTCTTGGTTTTTAATGTTGTATAATGTGTATATTTAGCTTAATGTGCATTGAAAAAACTAGCATTTCCAAATGATGATGCCTAACAATGTAACACATTTAATAATTATTTGATGTGAAAAATATTAAAATTTCCCAAAAAGATTTTGTTCAATTTTGAGAAGTTTTATGCCAAATTCAAGACCTCGAAAGTGGTTACAAGTGTTTTTTAATCCTTTTCCACCATCATACATTACTAAAAATAATTCATTTTTTTAAATGTTATTTTTTACTATATTTTACCTCATAATACACAAAATATATGGGAACTTTTGAATCCTAAATCAAATGTAAGTCAAAGGAGGGATCTATGATCATAGAAACATACAAAATTGGAATGCACCGAAATAGAAATGTTGCTGCAAAAGGAGATGCAATATAGAACCTAAATTGTTGAAGAAAAAATAAGAAATGTAAAAATTGATTGTCAAAAAAAAAAAACACAACAAGAAAACAAATGCAAGATCACATTGGAAAGAAAAGCACAAGTAAAGGAATAGAAAGAAGTGCACATTGAAGAAAATAACAATCACACATTGAAAAAAAAATACCAAGCAAGGTTGCCTTAATACATATGCTCTATGGAAGAAATGCATGTTGAAAAGAAGAGCACCAAGTAAAACAATAGAGACAAATGTGTAGAAATGCGCATTAAAGAGAAAAGAAAAGTGCCATAGAAGGAGAGGAAATAAAAAAAACCAAATTGTTGAAAAAATAGTAATAAATGCAAAAACTCATCATTGAAAAAGAGGTAAGCACAAAGAAATACACACTAAAAACAAGACCAACAAGCAAACAAATAAATAAAAACAATGAAAAAAAAAGCACAAACAAAGGGGAAGAAATGCATAGAAATACAAATTGATGACAAGAGCAGCTCTGCACTGAAAAGAAGAGCAATGGGTAGAGCTACTTTGCTATATGCATTATGTTTACCCTAAAATGACTTGTAAAGAAATGACAAAACAGGTGTACTCGTCACCTTTAAGGCATCTTTACGCCAAAAAGAAATGTCAAAACAAAAAGTTATGGTAAAAAAATTGAATCATTTTACATAGGGGAAACATTTAAACTTAAACCCTTCCCATATACAACAATAGGGTAGCATGCCTTATGACCGAACACCACCCATGACCAAACACCCAAAATAATCACTACTAGGGGGGTTAGCAAATAAGGATTGTTGCCCCATGGGTGTTCATCTATCGCCTTATCACCGAATGTTTGGTGATAAAAAATTGCATTTGGCATTTTTTATAGTTCCAACTATTGACATTCAGTTTATGTTTGGTCATGGAAGTGTCAAAAAAAATTTGTACAAAGATTTTGTTCATTTATCTAGTGGAAGGTGTTTGGTGATGAAAGGTTAAAAAATAGTATATAACACACATATACGTGTACATCTATATGGCCATTAACCATGTACTATTGGACAAAATTATTTGGTGAAGGGGGTATTTTAAGGCATAATTATAATTTTTGTTGTTCTATGACTAAAGGTAATGTTTGGACATGGGCTCATATACACATACATTTTGCAAATTTGAAAAATCCAAATGTACTTGGCGCTTTAGGTGTCTGGTGTAAGGTGTGATTTAAGGTAGATTTACAAACTTGATGAACTTCATTATGTGATTTTTAATGTTTGGTGATGAATACAAATTTTAGGGTAGAAAGGGGTATAACACATTAAAGGACTCTAACAACACATTAAAATGCAAAGCTTTTGAACCTAAAGATCTAAAAAATTCTTAAAACTCTTTCTTGCCAAAACAACCCATCACAATTAGAATGTTGGATGTCTAAATGCAATTGTAATGCATTCAATTTAATTTAGCTCAATTGCAAATGAACATGTCTAGACTATAACAACATGTGGAGGATGAACTTCAAGCATTCTTAGAGTTGTTATGTCCTAATGCAATAGTGCTTAGATCATAGATGCCTAAGGAAAATATAGAAATTTCAAGCACACTAGTCAAAGATCGAGGAAAAGATTGAGTTGCTTAGCAAAGTGAAAGAAGAGATCATAAAGTTGCCTAGCAAAGGGAATGAAGAAACTAAAAAGCTATGTAAAGCAAAGGGAAAGAGAACATAGTGTTGTAGATTGTGAAAGAAAAGACATTAGAGCTACCCAAGACAAAAGAATCACCAAGATGAAAACATAATTGCATATATTAACAAGATTTACAAGGAAAGTTTCAACAAGTTCATTTGCTTTTGTTGGATAGCTAAATTGGTTGTCCCTATAGTAAGGAAAAGTGCAAAAATAATGGGCCAACGTAGATTTCTTAGAGCTTGAGCACAATGTGCAATTAAATACACTCTAGCCTGCATAACAATAACATATGAAGATTTAAATTGGATTGGTTTTGTAAACATCTTTGATCTAATCAACACTAGTGTATTAACACATGAATGTGGATTGCACAAATTCCTTGAACTAACACACTTCTTATTTTCTTGGTTTGAACATAGGAAAGATAAGGGAATATCACTAGTGGGGCCTGACCACATTCCACCAAGGTTTTGGAGGTTAGATCTAGGAAAACCAAGAACATCATGATGTTCAATGTCCGTCATAGGAGACAAAGTGGGGTGCTAAACCAACAAGAAATGGACAAGGAAAATGTCCCTCCTTAAATTATGTCATTCCTTAAACATCAGCAGAACCCAAAGTCTAACCACGAACTCTTACAACTTGTTTTACCAAAACCTGACATCCTTGTACACCCAACATCAATATAGGCCAAATCGCATATGGAATTGTGATGAGACTGGGATTCAAGCAAGGAGGCAATTAGGAGCTAAAGTTATAGCAAAAAAGGGATTTCTTCAAATGTATAACATTATCCCTAAATCCAAAGAATGGTTAACCATCAACTATGTAGTGAATGTAACAAGGGGATCCATATTAGGATTTTACATATTTCGGGGTGAAAGAATAAGAAGTGATTACATTATGCACTGCAAACTTGGAACATGTATGGCAAGCTAGACCAAAACATGGGTGACAATTTTTACTCAAAATGCTTTTGTCATTTTTCAAGAGGTCACTCCCAAGTGGTATTTTTCCAAGCAATCATCATCTATTAGTTCTAAATGGACATGGTTCCCATGTTATCCTAGAGGCAATATAATAAGCATAACAATTTGGTCTAGATATGATTACCTTACCTTCACACACCTCCCATGCCTTGCACCCTTTAGATGTGAGCTATTTTAAGCCCTTCAAAATAGCTTTCAAAAAGAAAAAAATAATAGCATGGTTAGAAACAATTACAATAAACCAAACAAGGTTACACTTGCAACATGGGTAGATAAATCATTAAATGTAGTTTTGTCCAAAAGAAGCATCAAGTGACGCACTCCTAACCACTCGAAGGACTCAAATGTGAGTCCAAGTGAGAGACAGCGGAAGTGGGAGTGGTCGAGAGGCGCTCCCTAGCTCACAACACTTGGAGGGGTAGAGGGGCGTGTTGGAGCTCCGGGATGGGACTAGGAAGAGTTGACAAGCTTCACTCACTCACAC